>ODAJ012176114.1_pt1 | contig 201085 bp, 231 predicted proteins | sample 1539241 | NCBI WGS metagenome assembly ODAJ01 (sample SAMN02144231, study PRJEB22623) | gut metagenome | biome: sheep rumen | host: Ovis aries | place: New Zealand | reverse complement strand
CCTCGCTATAGCCGCCATATCAAAGCCCGCATCACAAAGGGGTAGTGCCATATAAGCTCCTATAAATTCATCCCCCGTAGTAGTTACCTCGCCAAAATATATGCGGGGGCTCTCTATGTATACTGTCTTCTTAATCCCATTAGGACTGTACGAATAACCCCTTGCGTCCCTGTCATCATATATGTTTAATACCACATTAGCCTTCTCAACCACCTTAGGGAATCTTTTATAATCCACGCCGCTCTTACGGTTGAAGTTCATCGGCTCCTTACATAAGAAATTAGGCTGTCGCCACATCCCACCATAACCACGGTAGTCCCACGACACGCCAAACTCCTCGGAAGCCACTAATTTCACGAGTGAGAAGGAAGCTAAGTCCCGTAAAGTTACAGCGGCGTCCACAGTAGAACCGACTGCTTTCAATACTTCGTGACAGAGCCAAATTGCTGCATCTTCAATAGATTCTCTGTACTTACTCTCTAATCTTACGTGAGGTATAACCTCCGCAGGGGTCATTTTTAGGGCATACCAGTTAATCCCCGAAAAGCATCCTACAGACAAACTCTTAGCCATCGTGGAATTATCTACCGACTTATATGGTGCAACCCTCTTTGCTACCTCAGCAATAGCACTGTTTATCTTCCTTGTGGCTGTAGCCTTAGCCGTGCCGCTTATAGCAGGAGTAAATGTCTCAGCAGCATCCGCATCGGCACCAGACGTCTGATTCTCAACAGCGTCTTCCTCCTTAACACCAAAAATACGAGCATAGTAATCCTCTACCTGCTCGTCCGAAATATTATAAACTATGCCGTTATAACCCAGCTCTTTTATCTCAGGGAACTTATCTAACTGACAACGTACCAGAGCCTTAGCCAGCAACATTCGCTTTACTATAGTGGAAATCTCTCTTTCCATTGGTACACCTCCTTCAGAAACAAATCTTACAAAGTAGTACGACTTTTTTCACCTTTCAGGCAAAAGAAAGGGCAGTCTGCTAAGACTGCCCTCCTGCACAATCAATATTCTATTCTTAAGCTGCACGCTGAAAAGCAGGGTCTACCTGCTTGTTATACAGCTTCTTAAAAGGATTTACCTTCATAAGCGTCCCATAGAGGTCGTTGCGAACCTCATTCGCAGTTGCATATGCTAAGTATGCCACCATCGTGTCACAAAGCACTCTGTGTGTTAAAAATGGTGTTACTACTGAGTACCCAACAAGCCAAGCAAGAATTCCGAGCGGCGGGAACACAAACAGCAGCACAAATCCAAGCAAGAAAACAGCCCCATCAACCAGCACTACTCTGATAGATGTCTTCAGTGCAGGCATCAGCATACCCTTCGCATTCTGGTAGTACAATACGATGCCATCACACGAACTCTTTGCAATATTCTCGTCGGAATGAATCATAGAATATGCCAAACAACACTCATCAATATAGTTGAGATAGATATTGATGAAGGTATTCACGAAGCTCTTAATATTATCAGGTAAAAAGCTGATAACAAAGTCGACCAACTTTGTAACACCTCTCACAGCAGCGTTGACCAATCTGTCCACCACAAGATAAACATTTGCCTTAACAAAGCTGCCTTTAATGTAGTTGACCGAATCATCGAAGTAGGTAGGACTTATCTGTCCAGTAGTATACGCCATCGCAATAGCGTGGACAGCCCCGTACTTAAACATATACCCGATGTAATTCTCGACAATACTACTTGCTATAGCGTACAGTATCAACCCAGATAGAGCTGCCCCGTAAATCAACCCACCTGATTTAATTGCCAGCCCAATGAGCCCAAGTATCGCAAACCACACGAGAGCCCCTCCAGCACAGATTATTCGAAGTATAAATAATCTGAATGGAAACTTTTTAGTCCCTTGATAAATCTCTTTTCCTGTCATTTCTTATCCTCCATTACGTTACAGAAAATATTTTAGGGCAGCCCCCATCAGAAAGCCGCCCTTGCTACACTTTATTGTTTTATCTGTGACCGCCTATAAAGGACAGTCCACTTCCTATCCAGCTCACGCCAAGTTTCTCACGCTGCTCTTTGACTTGCTTCTTCGTTATATTATAACCACGAGCAAGCCCAGCGTCGAAATACTCCTCTACATACCATAAGTGGTACAACTCCTTCTTCTTGAGTTTCATAAAATCTTCCTCTGAACCAAGGGAGCCCTTCTTAATCGTGAAGAGGAAAAAATGTTTCAAACCTAACATATTTGCTCCTTACCAGTCCCCATCCACGACGTCGTCATCTTCACGATTACTTATTAAACGCCCGTGGCTTACTGGGTGTCCTATGAACTTTAACACCGACCGAATATAAGCGGTGCCATCCCACGCCTGCAAATTTCCGTCACGAAGCCACACATCCAAGCCCTCGAAAAGTTGTCTGACAATCCACGTCAGTGAGTCGTCCTCCTCTGTCTCACTAAAACAGGCTTCCTTAGTCTCAGGGGCAGTGCAAACATCCTCCTCGGTGCACTCCCCATTTGCAAGGGCGTGTATATAAACTTCGAAATCATCCATACTTAGTATATTTAACATTATGGGTTCTCCAACTGAAATAATAATCTCTGTGCCTGACCTAAATCACGGTTCCAAATGGAACGCTTAGTCTCCTGTACTATACGCAAAGTCTCAAGCGGGCTTCGCTTTGGTTGCTGCTGCTTTACTACTGTAGCAGGCTTAGTCTCCTCGACAACGGCGGCGTCCGCAACCTCTGTAGCCGCCTTTACCTCTTCCTGCTTAGGAAGTCTACTCGATATAGGAGCAAGCACCGCCTCAGAAGTCTCTGTTGACTCCTCACGAGCAACTGTTCTTGCAATTACTCGTTTCCCGTCAACCACGTAGTTACTACGCTTGTGCTGCTCTCCGCCCTCAAGCACCTTAGGATTCTTCGTGTGCTTGTAGACAATCTTACGCACCTCGCTGAGGGCTTCCCCGTAACGAATTTCTCTTCCAGCACGCTTAGCAAGCAACCTGTGCAAAACAACCACGTCACCGCCCTTATCGCAACCAAAGCAGTAAAAGGTGTCTTCGTTATCATATATACGAAACGAAGCAGTATTCTCATCGTGCAAAGGGCAGCAACAATATCTGCCGCCCCTTTCCAAATCGAGCTTCAATTCTTTTGTAACATAATCCTCAAGGGTAAACCCATACTCGGCAAATGTCATTATCCCTCTACCTCAAGATAAGCCCAGTCATTGATACCCTTATCGGCATCATTCACGTGATACATCCTTGTCTTGCCTGCAAGCCCAAAGGCAGCCTTCAAAGAGTCGTCCAACTTACCGAGGACTTCCTTACACTCCTCAGGTGTTTCAGGAGTAAGCGTGCCAAGCGTTACTGTAATATCCATTACAAGCGGGAACTCCCCGTGTAGATACTTACTGTCGAGAGCTCTCACGCAGTCAACAATACCGCCGCAGGCTTCGTCGAGTGTGGGCATAAAGTCAAGGAAGTTGGCTCTCGAAGTTTCTGCCTTCGCACGCTCGAACACAACATCCTCATACACTGACTTCTGAGCAATCTGCTGCTTGCACACCGCCTGCACACGCTTAAGTTCAAACAATGTGTCAAGCATCTGAACAAAGAGCTTCGTGTATGCTACATCCTCCGCAGTTACCTCAGCGTTCTCACCCGCCTCTGTATCAGCATAGGCGTCTTCAACTGCCTTAAGAGATTCAGCATCTGAATCAGCCGTTCTCTTCACGTAAGCCTCAGCTGCCTCGCCCTCAAGTGTAAGCCAGTCTTCCATACGACCTGCTACATCTTTCTCAACAGCGGCAAAGATTTCATCCTTAGATGTCTCAACACCCGCAGCCTCCTCCTTTAATCGGGTCAAAGTCCCCTCGAGAGCTGCAATCTTAGCTGTGTCCTCATCGGAAATATCGAAGGAGTAGTCCATCCAAGCACGAACGGAACGTAAGCCCACTGTGAAATCAAGTGAAGCATTCCCAATCTTTTCCAATGCGGTATTACTGGTTTTATTCATCTTCTGCACCATCCTTTCAAGATTTGAAAACTGTACTGAGCAAAATTAACAGTATCGCACTGAGAACATTTGCAATCAGCCCAGCCACGATGGTTCCCTTGCTCACTCTATTCTTGAGCGGGTTCTTTATTACAGAGAAACCGCACCAGAACAAACCGACGACAGGAATACCCGTCAAAATATTATGCAACAGACAGAGGAAAACATCCCCTGGCGTGCACGAAAAGTCCCCTGTTGCAACAGGAGTCGCCACAGCGGGAGCCTCAGCTTCCGCCTGACTCGCAGGGGCAGTTGCAGCAGGCTGCGGAACAGCTGCTCTCGGAGCAGGAGGCGTATTACCCGCAGCAGCGGGCTTAACCTTCTGTCCAGCAGGAGCCTTGACACCCGTAGGAGTGTCTGCCAACAGAGCCCCGCACTTGGTACAAGTCTGTCTCGGGTCAGCCGTAGCCTTGTACCTTACCTTACACGTCATACAATAACGATACTTAATCTCTTCACCCATTTTCGTAGAAAACCTCCATACTACTAATCGTTGTGTTCTTCTCGAGCACAAATATCATCTTAGCATTTCCTCGTGTTACCGTATAAGTAACAGCATTACCGCTACCCATTGTCTGATAACTCGTTGCATACGTCTTGAGATAGAGCTCAAGAGATGCGAGAGTCACATCTGAATGCAAGCCACCTATCACGAACCAGTCGCCAACAGTAATATCCTGCTCAGGTTCCTTCTCGCTCGTATCTGTACCTACATCCGCAAAGCCATTTCCACCGTCGGTAGGTGTGTTCTCAGACACCGAAGTCTCTTCGGCTACCTCTGTCGTCTCCGTGTCACCCGTATCTTCGGCAGTTTCGGTAGTATCACCACTATCTTCCGTCTCCGCAGTTTCCTCATCATTCTCCTCCGCCGTGTTCTCAGACACGCCTTCTGTGGTCTCCTCCGCCGTGTTCTCAGACACGTCTCCTGCGGTCTCATCCGAAACCTCTTCAGAAGGCTCATCAATAGTGCCGCCACGAAGCAGTATCTGGTACTCCTCACGTGTTATCTCCCTTCCTGTAGAAGTATAATAGTGAGTCTCACCCTGCTTAGTTACAGTATAAGGAGCATCACCAAAGTAAGTATCTATAAAGGTCTGCTCGTCAACTACCTGACCTGATGGATGTATTCCATAGCTGCCGTGTACGAGCTCCTCATCAGTCACAGCGTTATTAGTTATCTCGGTGCTAAAGCCGTAGACCTTAGCATCCCTGAGCACTTTGTCATCCCCACTTGCCAACTCGAGCTTCAGAATAAGCACTCTCCTTCCAAACAAGAATGCTACATCCTTACGACCGCCGCTCTTAGTAGGCGTGTCGTATCCAAGCTCCATATACTTATCTTCAAAAGGCATCACACCAGCACTCTCCAAAGCCCTAAGGTTCGTTGCGTGCAAGTTGTACGACACCCCGTCTATCTCTACATATCCGCTATCCCACTCGCCCTCATAGGCTTCAACATTAAATAACGAAGAAGCTCCAGAGCCGCTGCCGTTATAGTTCGCTATCGCTTCATTCAAAGCAAAGCTCTTATCAGGCTGGAAGTCTACAAAGTCAAAGTTATCTATTAAAGGAGCAGTGCTTACAGTGTAGTCACGCACACCATACAGATATATAGCACCAGACCTATCAGAACTATAGAACAACTTCAGCATATAGTCCAAGCCAAGGGCAGGGTCTTTGCAAGAATAGTATTCATATACAACACCACCCTGAGCCTGACCATCCGACTGTTTAACAAAGTTCGCAGGATTCAATCCCAGAATTTCACTTACAAAATAGCCCTTGTAGTCTGTGGTATTCTTACCACCGAGCAGCGAGCCTGCGTGAAATGTACCCCAAGTCCCCTGATAGGTTCTCGCAGCATTCATATCAGCACCCTGTACTGAAATTACTGTCTCAGGCACAAACTTACCGTCCGACCCCGTATAGCCTACATAATTTCCATATGTTATGCAGAAGTCATCCGTCGACAAAGTAAGGTTGGCATTCGTATCTGCCTTCTGTATGTCGTATGTTCCTGACAGCGTAGCAAAGCCTATCTGACGCTCCACCACTATGTTCGGTTCCACCGTGTCTCCCGAACGCATCATCTCATAGCCCTCGAAAGCTGTGTACCCAAACAGCGTTGCGAGAAAGGGACATCCACTTAAAATAGCCGATATACACAATCCCAAAAATATTTTCATAAGATGTAACATATTCCACCTCCGAAAAAGTACACTATATATTTTATGAAAATCAAAAACCACACGAAAAGGGACTCAGGCTTATTTTATCGCCTGAGTCCCTTGTTTTTACTACATTCTTTAACCGAGGCAAGGTGCCAAGAAGAAATCCGTAAGCTCCACGATTCTTCTTCTATTAGGTTCTGCCTGTGACAATTCAGAGCAGGCAGCCTGATAATCCTGATAAATCTTACCCTTTTTACTACGGCGTAACTCATCGAGAAGCTCTGACAAGTAATCCTTAGTAGTAGCCACATCCGTGCTGGCAAGCCCGAGCACTACCGCAGAAGCAAATGCGATGTTGGCTACAGGGAACAAGACGAGCAACTTATTATGTACCACCTGCGTCGTTGCAGCCTCACCCTCGTCCTTAGCTGCGTTCTTCTTTGTAGCTATGTCATCTGATACTAAGTACCAGCGTCCCGTATACGTATCTATAGCACAACCAACACTCGCTTTCCAGTCGGTATTCTCTCCGCCGTAACGCAACGCATCGAAGAATACAGGCATCGACTCCGTATCAAAAATGAAGCGTTTCCTGTCTACCAGCTTACCATACTCAATAGCCGCAGCAGTTCCTGCTTTCGAAAAGTCGAACGACTCCAAGTGCTTTATCAAGTCACTTACTTCATATCTACTGATATATGTAGCAATAGCGTCTCCGCCCTTCGGAGCCACAAAGAGACGATACCACGTCTGGTGTCTACCGCCACGGTAACTTGCTCTCGTAGCATCAATCACATCGCTGGTCTTTATCTGCTCACCCTTCGAAACACGAGAAGAGGTGAAGCACTGGAGGTAAAGTCCATCCGCCAGCTGCAATCTACGAGCAGTGCTCATAGATACATTCAGATTATTCTCACTGGCAAGTACACCTGTCCCCGAATGCTTTGACATTATATACGAACCATACTGAGTGAGAGAGTCGAACAACTTCCTTGAAAGAGGAAGCACCGACCTCTTGCCCTTCACGCTGGTCTTATTCTCTGCAAAGATACCGAGAGGTATCGAGAAGTTCGACTCCTGAGCAGGCTGTGGACTGATTGCCAACTTCGCAAAGCTGCTGAAGGTTGCGGCGTCCGTAATCATTCTCGGAGCTTTACCCTTTCTCTCAGACAACTCCTTGCAGAAGCCATTAAGCGTAAGAGCTATACCACTCTCGTGAACTCTGGCAAGTTCCTTCTTGTTATCGAATGAAATCTTCCACTTCATAAACGGGTTGAACAATATGTATCTGTCCTCCGTGCGAACAGCAACTGCCGAAGCCAGTATAGTCTTCATATAACCGTTGTACGAGCTCTTCATATCCGCAAGACTGTTTCCAAGCAAAGTAGGATTCCCTGCCTTAAGGTCATCACCAAGCATAAGGAACGGAGCAGGGGCATCCTCGCCATCCTTAGGATACGGGAAGCTCGGAGCCTCCTTATACTTATATTTAGAAAGGTCATCACTACCTACTTTAAGGTACTCACAAACCTCACCTCTGCTCACAAGACGAACGTCACTCATACGCTCAACTAACAGGTATGTCTCACCACTCTCAGCAAGAGTCACGAGATACATATACACCTCTGTACGGAAGTCAGCAGTAATGAACTTCACTCTCGTTACGTTCATATTCTCAGAAGAGTACACAAGTGTATGCTGGAAACTCTTAGAGTACAGGCTCGCATTGCTATACAAACTCTCGAGATTCTTAGGAAGCGGCTCTGTAATCGCCATAAGGGCACGAAGCACCGCTACATCCATATACGCCTCTGTATCAGACATATCTCCTCTATCCTCAGCCACCTTCTCATAGTAAGGACTCTCGCCATTACCAAAGAAAGTAGCAGCATCTGCTCCAGCAGGATAAGCACCGCCAAGTACCCCAAGCAAAGAGGGTAATTCCTCAGGCGGGCAGAACAGGTCTGTACCCATAGCCAACTGGTCTCTCAAATAGGAGGTAAGAGTGGTCTCGTTATTGGTAAAGAACATAGAGGAAAGCTGGATATAATTCTCAGCCTCTTTACGTCTATCAGAACCCTCTTCCCCTTCAAAGTACGAAATCTTGTCAGGAGTAAGGCTCTTCAAAGCCTCAGTTTCAAACGAAGTCTCGGCGTGCACCTTAACAGTCCCTACCCCACGGAAAGAATCCGTAGCGGCAGCAGACTTACGCATACGCTTACCCTTCTTATCAACCTCAGCAGAGTTAACAATCACGCTCTCCCAGCCAGACAATGCACCAGTACCAAGGGAGCTCAAATTACTCCCGAGCTCCACAGTACCAGCTGCATCGCCCTCCCTACGGATAGCGTTGTCTTCCAACTTGAGAATCTCAGGGAATGATACATTGAGCACGTGTCCCGTACACAAACCGCTCATTCCACTGGAACCGATATTCTTGAACGACTTTCCTATAGTTAAATCGGACTCTACAGTCACATCCTTGTAAAAGGCACGGCTCCCAACATTCTCAGCATCCAAGTCAAGCGAGTACATACTCACGTTGATGAAGGCAGAGTTCAAAATTTCCTTCGCTCTTATCTTAAGCGTTCCGAGGGAAGGAAGCGTATCGAACGCCTTTTCGTGTATTGTATAGGAGTCCTTCGCCTCAGCATCAGGCAGCAAAACGCTGTGTAAATGCGGGCAGTTCTTGAATGTGTTCTGACCTATCTGCTTTAATCCAGTGCAGGCTGTAAGGTCAACAATCTCCAGCTTCCCAAAGTCACTGAAGACACCGCCGTGCTTTCCACCCTCCAACTGCACAACAGACGCAGGCAAACGCACACCCCTAAGCACATCCTTCCAAGTCTTATCACAGAAGTCAGGCGTTAAAGTTACAACAGGGAGCTTCTTCTTATGCCCTGCAACGGTTCCCATCGCAGGCACAGAAATGATAGCACCCGCAGCTACAACCTCAGGAGACACTGAGACGAGCTTAGGATAGCAACCATCCTTACCGTTAATATCCGTAAAAGGAAAGAACTCAAACACAACATCAGTGCCGTCGAGTATGTTTCCATTCATAGACAATGCAGCTACTCCGTCCTCTGCCCTACCAGCCTCAATCTCGCACATAGACAATACATTCTGCACGAGGTCAGAAACCTGCCTCTCAGAACGAAGAGCATCCAGAACATAGTTATTGATGATGCTGTCAATATCCTCAGACGTCAGAGCATTCTTCTCAAGCAAGTGCTTGATGTTTGCATCATCGGGCTTAAACTTACCGAGGAGAACACAAAGTATAATTGCGGCATCTTCCTTCGTGAACTCATCAGTGCAGCTTCTTCCTGCGTTGCCACGATATTCCATCATCTTCTGTATGTCTGCTAAGCGTGGCATTCTATCAAACGCATCGCAAATCATACGTCTATCCCAGTCCGAAGGAAGTGCATAAAGTCCCTTAAGAATAAGTGTCGCATCAAATTTCGCAGACCAGCTGGACTTACGTGTTGTCCATTTCAGCACAGCAGGCTTATCTCCCTTCGGAGACGTATACTCCAGACAAGCACATACGCCGCCAGTTATCTCTAACTTGCCGCTTCTCTTCCCCTTACCAAAACCAGGCTTCGCCCCACGCTGCCCGTGAGAATGATAGCTCGGAGTAGGAACAGTATATGCCACCTCAAGCCCCTCTCCAGTAAGAAGAGGTTCACGATTCCAAGAACTGTAGTAGCTTCCCTCGCTCTTATACGTAAAGGAAACACGTACACTCGTCTCACCACGCTCGAAGCGTCGACTATAACTCGAGAAACACGAAATAATCGTGTCCTTCAGATTCTCCAGCTTAACCTCTTCCGTCTCACCCAGCAAAGGCAGCAAAGAGAAGTCGTACGGGTCTGTGTTACAATAACGATTAGCACTAATGTCCCACACGGAATAAAAAGAACTCTTATCTGCCTGTTTCTCTCCAGCAGGAACCTGCTTACAATAACCTGTCTGAATAGACCCAAGCTCCTGCATAACCGAAATAGGCTGCGTATAGAAAGATGAGCCAAATGTCACAAGCACACCAATCTTATACTCAATCTTATTTAAGAATGGGCTGATAGCAGTGAGCATTCTGCACCCAGCCTTCATCTTATTGCACATAACCTCCGCAGAGAGATTCTCCGAACCCCCTACAGCAAAGGCTGCCACATCCGCAGGGTCAATACCGAGATATTTCACCACCTCAGTATCTTCCTCATTTAGTCCCTCCTGTGAAGAAAATAATATACTGCTTATTCTGACAGTAGGCTCCGAAGTTCCTTCCTTAAGTTCAGTTATAGCCACGTCGACTCCGAATAAACCGAAGTGCACAGCATTAGGCTGTTGCGACGAAATCGCCACTGGCCACAACCTAAGAGCAACAAGCCTTACTACCTTATTCAACATATGTCTTACCTCCTTGTTTGTTCACACCTTATACATCAAACACGTCTGCATAGGTCTTAAATGTTCCTGTACCCTGCCTATAAAGTACCAGATTGCTGCAAATCAGCATCAGCTTATAGTTGGGTAGTTTCTTCACCTTTTTCTGCACAAGTTCCGCCAGACCCCTGCTGCCCACTTCTTTACAGCTCTTACCTACGAACGCTTCTGCCACAGACTTGTCTCGCATAATGGCGGCATAGATACCCGTCTCAAGCGGGTCACGGTTCAACTTCTTTCGAGGCTGTACCACACGATTACCTTTAGGCATTATTTCACCTCCATAACACCAAAATACTCTTAAAATACTACACTAAGAAGCATTTTAAGAGTATTTAAGTCATACGACTTTTTAGAAGTCTTTCTCTGGTATATGTTTAAGAGTGTCCCAAACCAGACGCATATCATTCTGCATACTAAGATAGGAACCGCCGTGCGGTGTTTTTATCTTTCTGCCAAGTTCCTCAGCCTTACTCTTCAGGAACATCGCACCTCCCTGCTCGTGAAAATATCCGTCTCGCATCATAGTACCAAAGCGGTACGACTCGCCTGCACCCTGAAGAGGGGCAGAATCCACAGCACCGCAAACCTCAAATGCTCTTACCTGCTTAGGAGTAAGCGTATCTGGAGCCGAACTGTAGTTATACTCGTACCACTTCCCAGATTCAGACTGCACATAAAACACTACGGGCTTATCGCCAGAACCCTCAGGCACAAACAGCTCAAGCACACGAATGTCGGGCACCTCTGATAAAGCGAAAGGCGTGTTGTCATTAGGCTCCCACGTGGTTACCGTATGCGGACTATGCCTCTTTCTATTCCCGCCACCAAGATGTACTTTTGCTATAGCAGGATTAACAAAGCTACCCTCGACTATAGCCACAGCCACACCCATAGAATTCATCATATCCGTTGTAGCAACCTTAGTAGAGGCGTCCTCCTCGTGCGAAAGCATTGTAACACCCTCCAAGTTATCTGCATACAGACGTATATCAATATCACTCTCCGTATAGACACTGCCTTTCGCCACGTAAAACTTTTTAGGAACGCACCCATAGAAACCGAGACTTGCGTGGTCTAAGACAGACGTTATCATCCCGAGACGCTTGAACTCAGCAGTATTTGCAAGTCTTGTTACGTTCTCAGACTCCGTAAAGGCAATATATGCAGGAGCGTTAACATCGCCACGAATTCTCACCAACGAATGTGCAGAACCGCCTACGTTAGTTTCGTCATCAGCAGTACGCTTCACGTCAAGATGAGGGAACACCTCTCCTGAAAGCCAATCCTCCTCAACATCAAACACCAGTCCTGTCTTCTTAGAAACGATATTTCTCAACTTAACTTTCAGATAGTCGTTCAAGTCTTCAGAGTAACAAACCGCTGTGTAGTATGCGTAGCTAAAGTGCAGCTTCTTATGCTCCACGTAAAGCAGTACAGGAACCACACCACCGTCGTGCCTGTATCTTGATTTACCTACCTCTCTCATTAAGTAAACATCCATTACATCGCCCGACTCTGTCTGAACCAACAGTCTCTCGAGCAGCACATTACCTACCGTTCCTGAATATCCACTGTTCTTTCTGAAAAAGTCCCAAATATCAGACCCTACAGACTTAGCAAGTATCTGAGTAACCTCAGGCATACTCCCGTTCATTGCTGCATAGGCAGCAGCTCCACTCTGAACATCAAACAACTTCTCTATACGCTCAGCAAACTGCGGATAATGAATGGCAAACTCGAGCGTTGTCCTAACAACATCTGAGTGCAGCTTATGCTCAATATACAGCTCCACAACCTCCTCAACTGTATCAGTCTTACCGTACTTCGCTTCGAAGTCGTCTTCGTCGTCAAAGGCTCTCTTCAACTGGTCAACAACACTCTCGAGACAGTACGACGAAATCGCCTCAGATGCCATCTCCCAAGTAGCTCCTACATCCGCAGGCTCCACATTCGTCAACCACACACCACTTTGAGCCAGCCGATTAGTGAAGTCATCCACAGTATCACTAATATCACCCAAGTGAAACTGTGCTCCGAATTCCGCAAAAGGCATTAAGTTAATGCTCTTAAAAAAGTCTGCTGTCGCCACAGCTTCCCTACAAAATCCCATAATCTACCTCCTTAAATAGTATATTCCTCATCTCCGTTGGAATTAGAATTAAGACCCCAATAACCACGAGCCTGTGCTGCGGTCTTCGTAGTCAGTTTATCGCTCGGAATAGCGGTTAACAGTCGCCACACTACACGCATATCATTCATCATAGATAATGCTGTCTTGTCGTACAAAGTCTTTATATAATCCCCGTTCTCTCTGGCAGCATCTCTGATTACAGCTACAAATCCGTCATCATTGTAGTCATTGTAACTCTTGTAGCCAAGTTGAAAACCCAAGGTAGCCTTACGCAAATCTGCAAGGTCAATCAGCCCAAACGCCACCGCACTTTTTATCCCGAGCTTTCCATAAGACGGCGGTGCCTGCGAGTAGTCATATACATACCAATTTGTCCCCTCCGACTGCACCCAGAATACCTCTGGAATCCCGTCGGCTCCGACAGCCGAGGTATCCGCCAAGATAGCTCCTACACGCACCTCAAGCACGTCCTGCAAAGCAAACGGCGTGTTGTCCGATGGCTCCCACGCATCTCTCTTTCGTGAAGAAATATGACGGCGTCCGTAATAGAAATCCTTATGCACCATCCCGTGTATAACAGCATTCGGCATCAGCTTCTTAGCCAGCACGGATTTTACAATACCCACAGGAGCGCCAAGTGTAGCCATTACACTCGTAGTCGAGACCTTCTCTGACATCTCTGGCGAAAATCTCGCAATCGTTACCCCTTCCTTATCCTCTATGAACGGAAGTATATCAGCTTCAACCTCCACAGACTCACCCGTTGTCATAAAAAACTTAGGTGGTACACTACCCAAAAAGCCTATCTGCGAGTGATTCAGATTAGAAGCTATAGCTCCCAGCCTCTTAAAAGCGGCGTTATTCAACTTTGATAAAGCATAACCCGCATTATAGGATACATACGCAGGGGCATACACATCCCTAAGAATAGCCACCCCCGATTTAACAGAAGCATTGTCCTTCGAGGTTGTTATCCTTGGAAATACAAATCTATCGCCCAAGCCCGACCAGTAAAAAGTAACCTCCCTCAAACGCACACCATCTTCAAATTGAATTCCCGTCTTCTTTGATACAAATTCCGCTATCTTATCATACTTATCCCTATCGAACTCCTCCGCCCCCTCGTTTACAGTGAGCCCCCTATAGTGTAACGCCTGAAATCCAAGTGTCTTATTGGACACATATAATAAAATCCTATACACACCTGCGTTATCATACGACGAGTTTTGTACGTCAGAGGCGGTTATTTCATACGCCACGATTATATCGAGCACCTGCCCGTTCTCTCTCATAACAACAAGTCGCTCAACCCCATAGCGTGGCCAAGTATTCACCTCATCAGTTCTGATACAGCCCATCCCGTAGTGAAACACGTTCCACAACTGACTACCTATGTCCCCATCCTTCTTAAGCAATAAAGTTACCTCAGGACTAAAAGCAGCAAAGGTTTCTGCAAAGCTATTATCGCAAGGCATACCCATCGTTTTTGCAATATCTCTATCAAACAACGGATACTTCTTTTTCATCTTATGAAACAACGCAACAGCCGCATCAGGGAAATCTCTCTTCAGGTATTTAACACACGCAGCCGTCTCACGCCACTCGGGGTACTTCTTCATAAAATCCGACTGGTCGTCGTATTTCACATTCCAGTCTGCCCCGTCTAACAAGGTATCAGAAGCCTCGTCACATATGCTGCTCTCTATCTCACGCCACGACTTTTTTCTTCCTAAAAACCCGCCCTGAGAAAAATGCTCTTCCTTAGAGCCGAGTGTTTTGATGTTGAAGCGGTTACCAAATTCATCCAGAGTCATCAAGCCACTCTTCGTAAGAATGGCGTCTATATCTTTCTGTAGTGCATAAAATGCCATACTGCTCACCTCCAAAACTAAAAAATCCACCTAAAGTAATACTTTACTTTAGATGGATTTGTCGTACGACTTTTTAACCATAAATTATTTCGATGACTCGGGTAAGCCTGTTTCTTCAGCACTCTTCACGCCCGTAAATATGGCTAAGAGTCTCTCAACATCCTCAGGACTTGCCCCGAACTCCTCGGCAATCTGAGCTGTTGACCAACCGCCCGCCAAAAGGACTAAAGCCCTCTTCCAGTCAAACACAGTAGACCCTACCTTATGCGTGGCATAAGCACATTCCTTATAAACCTGCTTAAGAACCTTATCGCCCCACTTATTTATGCAGTTGTTAACATCGTATGTCTTCACATTACACTGCTTGGCTGCCGTGGAGCTGCCATAAAGGTAATTACTGGCAATCATACGCTGCACCTGATGAAGAGAACGTGTTGTCTTCTGAGTTACCCTATAAGGCTTAATGCTCCACGCAAATGTTCCTATCTTGTACTCCTCAACGTCTGTAGGAATCTTTGCCTTTATTCTTACGCCACAGCTTTCCTTGGCTGTAGGGAGCCCCGCACCGAATGCCTTCTCGAACCAAGAATTATAGCACTCCCTGCTATGAAAGTGCATACCCTTTTTAGCCCCAGTAGGGTCTTGTGCTGTTAGACGATGCAAGTCGTCTATATCCACAATCTCCTTACCACAATAGTCACAAAAATACTTAATCATCTACAAACTCCTCTCTCGAAAACTAAATTCTAAACTTTACATTCAACTGAACAGCTAATCTATCATACACATCCTTCGTGTGCAAAACAGGCTGACCCGTCTCAAGCAGGGAATCTTTCATAGCTCCCTCTACTGCCAGCTCAATTCCGTAGTAACTTGCCTTCGGCGACTGCTCCATACGACGCTGCACGATACCTGCACGGTTCTTCTCTACGTCATCCACAATCTCGAAACGCCCACGATTGAAGTGCACTATACTTTCCTCAATGTCCAACTTCGGTGTGTAGAACTGCATCTTAATATCAAAACGACGTTCGAAAGCCAAGTCCAAACGATTCAACATATTGGTCGCTGATGCAAAAACACATCTCCAGTCCATCTGGTCAAGACACTGGAATATGGCGTTCGTTGCACGTCTTGCGGCTCCGCTCTCAGGTGTTCCCGTGTCTCTGTTCCAAGCGATAGCATCACACTCATCGAAGAATATGAGGCATTCCCCCAGTATGTGTGATAACTCGAATATCTTATGAATGTTCATCGACACGTTGCCCTGTGACAAAGCCTGAGCAATGTCGACGTATATCATAATGTATCCGAGCTTATTAGCCAGTGCCTTCAGCGAGTACGTCTTACCTGTACCTGAAGCCCCGTAAAGAAGCAGACGGTTAACAGGAAAGAATCCGTACTTGACTAATAAGTCTTTCTTTCCCTGCTCACGCAGAAAGTCATCGTACTTCGCACGGTTGTCATCCGAAAGAATAACCTTCGAGAAGTCGATAGAGGTATCTACAGGCATAAGCATACTATCCCACACCTCTTTATACTCGTCTGAAAGCAGCTTGTATATCTCTTCACGATGCTCATTAGCATTATAAAAGCCCCCAGGATTTCTCAACAGATAATCTGCCTTGAGCTTAGGCATAATCGCATTCTCATTTACCATACAATCACCTCCGCAACTACTCGTCCAACTTCTTAGGTTTAATTCTGTCCGTATATCTCTTCTGCACCTCACGCTGCTTCAAAAGACAGGCAGGACACAAGGTACGCAAAGGAACTGCCTTCTTCTTACAGCACTGCCTGCAAAGGTTATGCAGCTTCGCAAAATCCCTACGCTTCCGCTGAGACTTCCTCGCTATCTGACGACGGTACTCTCGGAATTCCTCATCATTCATCTGTCGTTCTCTTCCCATATAACAAAATCTCCTTACTTGGAATAGAAGCACGTGAAAGGTCGGAATTCCACAATACCGTAGCTGGGATTCTTAATTCCGCCACTCTCTGACGCAAACGTCTCCCTGATAGCCTTGGCAAGAAAGCCTGGTGTATAGGAACCGTCCCCCTCATCCTCCGACTCTATAGGACACTTCTCTAACTGCTGCTTGATAAGTCGTGCAACTATTTCATAATCAAAATCAAACTGGAACTCAGACCATCCCGCAGGACAGTGCTCAAATCCCCACCCAATGCAGTAGCTGCCGCTCGGTGTTATCTGATAGACCAGCATACAGCCACGCTCACGCTCTTCTCTGCTAAGGTGCACGCTCTGCCCAGATAAATCAAGGGCAATTTTAAGCACCTTCTCTATGTAGTCAGGACTCAAACGCCCTGAAATTGCAAACTCCTGATTACTTGAAAACATCATAGCTAAACCCTCCTTAGACCGCTGTCACCGCAGCATATGCCCTCTTTATGTTCTCCACATTCATTATTCCTGTCGCTGTATCACCGAGACTCTCGCTGGAGTAGGGCTGCAAAGCCTGAATGAGCTTAGCACACGCCTGCCTCCCGCACAATGTCACGTTTCCCTCAGCGTCAAACACTGAGTCGTACAACTGTTTCATATATACCTGATTCGCTCTGTCCATACCTTCCTCCAGTCTAATGTTTTAACAAGGGAAGCACTTCCTTCTTAAGCACATCCTTCGAACAATATACACCCTTATACGTAGCTGTAAGACCGTTATCCCCAAGATACTCGCACAGTTCATAGTCTGAACGCTCTTTCGAAAAGCGAGACTCTATAAGTAACAAATTCTGATGAGTTACAATCAGAGCTCCCCTCTTTTCATCCACCTGCCAACCGTGCTTCTTAACACCCCCATACCTGTCAAATAACGCCATCTACAACACACCCTTTCATATACTTTCCACTAAGGCTCGCCCGCAGTAGCAAGTACACCGTCATCCAACAGCTGATTCAGCCAACGCAGTGTATTTACCTGCACGCCCATATCATACTTATTCTCAATCTCACTCGGGTCATAAAAAGAAGTGAAGAGATACTTACACATCCCCTCATAACACGTGAAATTGCAGTCTATACTACTATCCTCTTCTCGAAAGCCAATCCAGAACTCGTCCGAGTCGTCATAGCTTTCACCCTGCTTCCCGCAGCCTTCCAGATGACACCACCAACTGCCCGTACCACGCATCGCCTCGTTATGCCAAGTCCGCTTCCTCAGTGCGTCCCAGTCCCTAATCACGAGTCGCTTAATCGACTGCGGCGTAAGGTTATACCTATTAGGCACCTCCGCCGCCAGCTTCTTATCAAAACAACCAAGTCCCATACAGCAACCTCCGTCTACAAAGCCTTTATCAATTTGTCCAGCGTCGTGTTGAAATAGTGAGGTGAATCCCTCAGGTACATACTGCCTGTAATATAACACGAAGGAGCCGTAGCCATATACCTCGAAGGCTTAGGCGGCTCATCTGACAAAGTAACAAACTGGCTCGCTATACACAAAAGCTCTGCGGGCATATCCATCAGAATATGGTCATCTATACCTGCGATACGCAGGTACTCCATAAATGTCTCAACACGCCCGTGCTCACCTATGTGATTGAAATTCAAGAACTCATTCGGGTAGACAAGTACAAATACCTGTCGCTCGAAGTCGTCCATCTTTGTCATAAACCCGAAAGAACGTGACAGGGGCGAAGAGTCCGAAGAAGGTCCGAATATTCTACCTGAGGTCAACTTACGCTCCAGTACGATAGACCTTAGATGTCTACTTACTACCGAGCACGTCTCGTCCTCTAAAAGGCAGAACTCACGAAGCATCTCAGTTGCGTCCTCCCGCTCCTTGAAAATGTCTCGGTTCTTGTAACAAAAATACTGAAAATAGTTGCCGTCCTCAACTACCAGAGTCTTTCTCTTCTCCGCCAACGCCCTAAGGCGAACAATCAAATCAAGCAGTGTCTTAAAAGCCTGCGAGTAGTTACTCATTCCTGTACGAAGATTGATTTTCATTGTGTCCATATCGTAGGCACTTAATGACTTAATGTCTACAAGAGCATCCCGCACCTGATTGAGCTCACCTTCCAACTTAGAACAGACCTCAAGTGCATCTTTTGCACCGAAGTCTACCCTAAAGGGCTCCGCTATTCTCCACGTACGCTGACGAGTGCTCTTGAGCATTGCAGTAGCGGACTCCTTAGCAGAACGCAACGCCTGATAGCCATAACGCAGGCAGTAACCCTTAATCAACTGGCACACTGGCGTATTCCTCGTAAGCACCTGCCTCTCCCAAGCAATACCGCCTGTGAACATTATTCCGCTCTCTACTGAGCGGGGAATGTCCAAAACGCCCTCAGGAATGATGCCCTCCTCCTTTATACGAACATAATCCGTCGGGAACCCGAGCTTATCGACGTGTAAAATATAATGCAGTAGCACCACTCCGTACAAATCGAACGGTGAAAAACAGAACGGAGCAAGCACCAAGGCTTCCCTCGCTCTGTCCTCCTCTCGATACAGGTGCCTGAAATCCGACGCCTGTAACAACGACTGCATAAAATTCAGGGACACATTACTAAAATCAATCATCTATACTTCTCCAATCCGAAGTCTTTAGTCAGGCTGCTGCCCACTAAGAGCAAGCTCAGCTGCGGTAGCCCAAACCGCCAACACGTCATCCTTAATCTGACCCTCAGAATCGTTTCCAGTAGCGTACTGATGCAAAACCATCCCACCAGTCTTATCATCTACATACAAACTACAGTCGCCATATTCAGCACAGGCAACGTCATATATGTAGACATTCTGACTGGAAGTCATAACACGCATTGTGGAAACGCTGCCATCGACCTTATCAATAGTGTGTGCAACTTCTGCGAGCTTTCCAAGCACTATTGACTGGGTGTCAATGTCGTAATCCCACATAGCACTATAGTATTCGGCATTCCCAAAGTACAAAGAGAGCACTCTTCTGAAAGTCTCCTTCTCAAACTCAGGGGAGGCTTCCTTAAACCAGTCGCACAATGTAGCAAAGGTCACGCCATCAGCAACCTCGAATGAGTCGCTTACGCCAGCACTGTACTCGCACGTAACCTGCGAATCAGTCTTCGAGATTACGCACCAGTCGCCCCACTTTGTTACTGCGGTAGTGTCCTCAGGCGTAACCTCAGTGTCCTCGTCAGCACCGTCATTCTTATCCGATGACACAACTTCTGTCTCGTCACCATCATTCTCTTCTGATGACACAACATCTGCCCCGAGACTCTCCACAAGAACGATATACCATCTACCGTCAATTCTCACAGTCGTAATCTCATACTTATCCTCAATCTCATATTCTTTCCCATCCACATCCTGTGTCATAGGAACAGTAACTACAGACAGTCTTGCCTTCTCAACGTAGTAGGCACCCGTATAGTCTTCGTCCAAGTCATCAATGTCCAGCTCCCCGCTCTCAATACGAATATCATCCACGTGAATATCAATAGAATCCTGTATTGACTCAGCGTTATCAAGCTGTTCCTCGATTACTTCATCGCTGTTTACCTTTGCCCCGTCCTTAAGTAAATCCTCTCTCGGGAAGCAGGACTCAAAGCCCTTCTTTGAGCAGTCCGAATAAGCCTGCCAGTATGCTTCGATAGCCTCGTCCGAAGAGTCAAAACCGAAGTCCTCTTCTTTTACCTCCTCGAACTTCCCAGACTCGTCATTGTATTCATAGCTGTGCTTTTCATCGCCAACTGCCGTATCAACTGATGCCTGACACCCCGCAAGCAAACAAGCCGATAATGCAAGCATTCCTGCTCCCACAACAAGTATCTTTTTCATTTCTTCTTCCTCCTCAGTAAAACAAATTCCTCGTACGAAGATGGGGCGTGTACCGTCAAGCAACGTGCACCGACACGCTCCCGTCTTCACAGGGTATTACTCCGAAAAAGTCGGTCAACATAAAAAGGCACCCACAACTGTGAGTGCCATTATTTACTACACTTCAGCGAGTGCTATACGTGGTCTTTTGCCCACTTGGTTCTAAAGGCTGTCTCAACCCACTTCTTAGCATCGTTTGCCTTATCGAAGTCTTTCTTGCCCTTATCACCCTTCAACTTAAAGTTATTGCCATCCGTCCAAAGTTCATACTCGGCAGAATAAAGGTAAGTCATCTTTCCGAAGCGTTCGTCCCATATAGGCAGTTTCCTAATCACACCCCTATAAAAGAACTCTCTACCTTTCTTATCTACACCCTTGATACTCGTAAAATAGTGCTCCATCCCAACAGCATAGTCCACTCGCTTCTCCCACTTTATCCCTGGCATTCTCTCCATAACACACCCTCCTTACAGTGCTCTCAAAAATTTTCATAGTTTATCCTATTAGCACATCCAGAGAGCGTCTTCATCCGCTACATCATAGGATGCTACATTCTTATCTACGATTACACAGTCGTCAGGTAGGAGCTCCTCAAACTTGGCAAAGGACTCCTCTACATTATAGTGGGGCTGTCCGTTATATATGTCATAGTGAATGTGCTGAATAAGTCTGTAAATATCTTCCTTGGTTGTCTTTTTACCAAACACAAGGCAGCAAATGGCATCTTCATCTGGGTGAATTATTCCGCAGACCAAGTGTGTACCAGACGGTCTTGTATTCGCAAACTTAGTCGTTCTTCTTGCAGTGGTTTTTGTTCCCTTGAAATCCGCCACATAATAACTAACTGACTGCCTTGAACCATCCAATAAGGACACTCTGACATTTGCCTTATTCTTATCTGCAACAGATGTTAGAGATACCTTCCCTTTTGAGAAGGGGGCTATCATCATATCAAAAGCACTCGCAGGATTTTCCGCACGAACCAGTTTTCTCTTTCTATCTCCGTTTGGAAAAATGGCTTCTACCTTATACTTGTGTACTGCCATAGACACTCCTCCTTACAGATGTTTCACAAACTTTAACACATTTTCAAGATTCATCTTGTAAAGGTCAGAGCCGTTCTTTGCTGTTCCTCTGCCAAGACAGTCTACACCAAGCCAAGCCATACGGTCTACCCACCAGGCTCCACCTTCATCACAAAGGAGTTCCATTGTATAATAGTTACCCTTTGCAGACGGATAGGCTATGATTCTCGGGGACACCCTGCCCTTGTTCTTTGTGGTTATCATTACCTCAAATCTGGTAGACGAAACTCCGCCATCCTTACCTGCGTAGTTGATAACCGAACAACTTAATACCTTTGGTGACTCCAAAAGATAGTCCATCAGGGACTGCGTACCTTTCAACGGAGCCACATCCGTTCTCTTTACCTTTGTTCCTTTCTTCTGTGCTATCTGCATACACCTATCCTCCTATGAAATGTGACTGAGTTCTTCACCCATCTTCTTTACAGAACCGCCCGTTGCGATATTTCTGTACTCGTCTCTGTATCTCTTAAACAAAGTACGAACAACTTTCTCCAAGTGTTCCTTTGTAGAGTTCGCTTCAACATTCGTACAGTAAGAAGCGTCGTCTACGGGCTCCCAGTCGTCGATTCCCTCTTCTGGGTTACGATAGTAGACATCGAAACGAAGAAGGTTAACATCATCGGGGTCATCAGGGTCATAGTCACCATTGATGCCCTCGTCAAGATTTACAAGAGAAACCTTAATGCAGTCGTCCTTTGCAACTATAACATCGCCGTCTTCATCAAAAGTTACCGAAGTAGGTTGCCAGCCAATGTGCTTTTTCGCCTCGGGCGTCTTTGCACTACAAATCTTCTCATAAGCGTTCTTGAAAACTGGACTCATAAAGGCATTGTCAAGTATCGGTGACGGGTTCTGCTGTTCAGCAATAGCCCAAGCCTTTGCATACTGTACTTCATTCTGTGTCATCTTATCGGGAGCGTTCGTCGGAATTGGCTTATCCACTTCCTTTGATGGCACGCCAGACGCAAGGCGAATAAACTGTTTCGTGGCACCGCCCCTTACTATCGTTGCATTCGAAATTCTCTTCTCGTTAATCAATCTCGCAAGTGTAGGAGCACTTACAAGCCTTTTGTCGTTACCCTTCTGACCACAAACCTGAAACAAAACTCCGTTTGTATAGGAGCATTTTCCAAGCACCTTAATGTCACTCATTACTTTTTCCCTCCGTTCTTTAACTGTTCCTTTGGTATCCCATACTCGCTAAGTATCTTCTTAGCAATACTCTTGAACTGATAAAAGTCCAGTGTAACCCACATTTCACGCCTGCCTTCCCTGTCTACAATCCCACCGAAGTCTACAGTAAGAATTCGAGCATTCTCTGACAGCACGTGCTTCAGCGTATTAGCTGTTATGGAGCCCAGAACTTCCGTGGGCAATTTTATACCAGATATACCGCACAAAAGCAGCTCACTCTGAATCGTAAGAGCGGAGCTTCGATGGCAGAGGTCTACGAATCTCTTGCCTGCGGCACTTGCAGGCATCCCACTGTGTACTCTCACCTGCTCAGTAAAATCTCTCCAGAACTTGCCCTCGGTATTTTCATAAATCCTCCCATAGAGCATAAAGGCACCGTTATCCCACTCGCCTTTCGTAACTTGGCGGTGTGACCTATCTAACAACCTCACGGATGTCTTCCCGTTCGTTGTTACAAGGGTGGCATTCTCTACGAGTCCTTCCTTCGTACATTTTATGACCCTGTCCTCAGTAAAAACCTCAAGAGACGCCTCCTTCTTGGAGCTGCACAGATAGAACACGCCACCTCCCTTAGCACTGCCCACTCTCTTTATCACTTTGTAAAGTGGTTCGACTTTCTTCTCAAACATACGTGCCCCTCCTATATCTTTCGTTCTTTACGAATTCGTTTCCACTGCTCCAGAAGCCACTTAACGTCATCCTTTGAACCAATCTCAAGACAAGTGTCATCCACATCTCCGTCCGAAGAGCAAGGCATCATCCAGTCGACGTCAAAGTCACACTGCATAATATTGTTCTTAGTCTGATAAGCGACCTTGCCACAAAATCTGTCCTCGTTGCCATTCTCATCAGGGTCGTATCCGTCCTGCCAGCCAAAGCAAATAGCCCAACGATTCTGCTTGTCGTTCGACTGCATTGTGAAGTACGTGCAGCCAGCGTGGTCGCTATCCTGCATAGCTTTCTGAATGCCAGTCCAAATCTTCTCGATAAGCTCAGCCTCCACATTCTTTACAGACTTCTTCTCTGGCATCTTATGCGTCTGCTTATATCTATCAGGTGCATACGTCTTCCTCGTCTTAGGAAGCCCCGCACTGGCGTCGGGCATACCGAACGCTAATCTGTGAGCACGTACGAGCTCCTCGTGCTCCTTATCAGATGCTGCCTTCGCAGGAGCAGCTGTCACAGGCTCCTTATGATGCACCTGTGTAATCACAGGCTTGCTTCCTGTTAACTCGAACACAGACTTGGTCGACTTTACTACAGGCGTGCCCCTATTAACACGAAGAAATGTGCTTCCTCCTGCACCGTGCACTACTGAAACGCCATCAGCTACACCGTTCTGTGCATACGGCAGCAGCTTCTCTGGCGTATAAAGCATCTCCTTGCCTGCGGCAGTCATACACAAGAACAAATCGCCGTCGGGACACTGCACCTTTTTCTTCACCAATATGTGAAGCATTCCTTTTCCTTTTTGACCATTCATATATGTTTACCTCCTTAACTTGGTCTTGACATCACAAGGGGCACATTACTCGAAGTTCGAATATAAACTGTGCCGTTCTGTGAGGTCGCCACGGTAGCATTCCTGATTCTCAAACCCCGACTTGACATAAACATTAACTCTGCTGCCGTCACACAGCGGTAGTCACGCAAGCCGAAAGTGTGTATCTCGAAGGCTTCACAATCAACAGGATGCCCCGTACGCTCGTCTATTCCACGCCACTTAAACTTTCTGGTCACCTCTACACTGGGTGCCTCGATTCCTGTTCTCATTTCCAGCCCTCCATCTTCTTCAGACACGCATACACATCCGCAAAATCGTTACACATAGAAAGCACCTTATTACCCTCGAGAGTGTTCAGCTTTATCCCTGCGGACTTGGCAATCCTACTAAGCTCACGCACGCTGCCTGCCTCGAATATCTTGCTCTCCAAGCTGTTATACTCCTCGAGCATATATACACGCAAAGGCATTTTCATCACGGCTGCGAACTCCTGCTCAGAGAGGAATCTTAATCGTCCCTCAGTAACCGTCGTATACCATCCGCCAAAGTCTGACATCGCATAGCACCTGCTACCGTCCGCCGTATGAGCAAAAAGGCTAATTCGCACACCGCCGAGAGATGTTCTGTCCACACCGCCAGGAGCCCCAGCTGCGGCAAGCTCTCTTGCCCAGTAGCTACCCTGTACTGTATGCGAATGCCACGCTAACTTTCCATTCGTGTAATATCTGAGCACCTTCCACGCAGGAGCTATCTGCTCAATCAACACTTTCCCGCCTACCATATAGTTGCTCATCAAAGCGGGCTTGAAAGGCTTCGTCGATTTAACAGTAGGTATGCTCTTAGCCTGCTTGGAGAGCGATTCCCCAATCGTCATATCAATAACTTCCTCAGGCACTGCCTCCAGCATTCGTATATGCACATCGTTTCCTTTATGCACCAAAGTAGCGTTCGTCACTCTACCCGCCTTTATAAGTTCGACCAACTCTGCTTTCACGTGCCCCTTAGTTGCACTCTGTCTGAGGTAGCGGCAAACGTAGACTCTTCCGTCTTTGAACTTCTTTTTTGCTATCACCTTTATATCCTGATTCATTACTCTTCCTCCTAATTGTGGACTTCACAAGCCACAGCCCAACAAAGGTCATAGCCTCTACTCGTCTGCTTCGCCTGAAACTCCCTCTCAAGCTGTATGAGCTCCTTCTGTGCCGCCTTCAGCTGCTTCTGAGCAATCTCAATCTCATCAAGGGTTGAAGGTGGACGCAGGTCGGCTCTGCAAACAGGGCAGTTATTACCGTATGTCTTGCCGCAATATGCTGTAGCAAGAGCGGAGCCACAGTTCTTACACCCGATTGTCTTGCTCTTCACCCCAGCGTAGTGAGGCTTCTGATACTTCTGCAAACGGGCAGTTATATCCTGCACACGCTTACGCACAGCCAGAAGTCGCTGCGTCGGCTGCGGAACCCTTCCTGTCGGACGCTTGAATCTTACTGCCAGCATCCTATAGTCCCCGAAAGTGGTATTCAAAAACTGTTCGGCTTCATCCTCAGACTCAAATATCTGGTGCGTAAACTGCACGGGATTCACCAAAGTCGTACGACTGGTCTCTCTACGGTCAACGTGGTCGGCAGCCCAAGCATTGCAGCGTTTACGAATCTGTGCCTCAGTCGCCTTAGCATCGAAAGTTAAAATTCTGCACTCGTGACTCATCTGCGACACCTCCTACCCGATGTAGCTCTTGCCGACACTTACAAGAGAACGCCCATCACTCGTCGTAGCGTTAAAGTCGAGAGGTGAATTAACCATATACGACTTCACGTCACCCTCCGTAATGCAGATATTCTGAGACTGCCCACGACGAACCAGCTTAGCGTTTCTAATATATCCACGCTTAATGAAGTCCCTCATCTTCTCCGCTGACATCGTGACATTCAGGCTCTGATGACAACCACGGACGCTGTAACAGGTCTTATCCTTAAACATCCACATACAAACTATCTTAAGGGCTCCTCTTCCGCCATTCTTAAGAGACTGGAGCTCCTCCATAAACCTCATCTCTTTAAGCGACATAGGGTCGCCGTTCTTCTTAGTGATACGCATAAAGTCATCAATGCAGAGATTCGTCTCCATTGTCGGAATGCTGCTGTCCAGCAAACGAATATAAGGCTTCGCACCTTCACGACAAACGGGCGTAGCATCCTTTAACTTGCCTTCAGCAATGTACTTTGCAACAGAAGCCTCACCAACTCTCTTAATCTTTCCATTACCATCGTCCACAACAAAGAGAACACCGTCCCTGCACTTTATCTTCTTCGTAATCTTCATATCATCATCCCTCCTTAATCTACTTCAGCAAGCATTTCTTCCGTGGTCTTACCGAAGTGTCTTCTAAAGTCCTCACTGAGTGTTTCGTGCTCAGAAATCCAGTCGAGCAACTTCACAACCGCCTCTTTATTCTGCCCAGACGTTACGCTGGGATTTCCGTACTTGCGGCTGTAATCCTCATATGCCTGTTCGTGCTCGCTGAGCCAGTCCACAACACGTGTATATACAGCTGAAGCCCTGCTGTGCTTCCTCTCATCCATAGAGTCAACATCAGCATCTTCCTCTTCTACCAAGCCGTCCAACCAGAGCGAAGGGTTTGACTCAAAGACAGGTCTTTTGGCACCTGCCGTAGCCCCTGTCGGGTTATTTGAGGTAGCTATCGCCAGCTTCTTAGCTCTGGCAAGCTCTGCTGCTTCCTGCTCCGCTGCGTCTCGTTTATTCTTAGGCTTCTTCGCTGCAAAACTCTTTGCGGCAATCTGCTTAGCAGAGTTAACTCTCGCAAGGGACGCCTGAGCACGCAAAAAGGTGCCCGCATACTGGGAGAATCGCATCTTATCATATACGCAATTCTGCTCAAGAGTCGGTACACCCTGAGAAAGACGAATGAAGGCAGATTCGCCGAAGCCAACAACCGTCCCGTTTATATACTCACCCCTGTCCAAGCCGAGCATCATATCCTTCTCTGCAAGAAACTGGTGCTTTCCAAACCTGTCCAGACAGTGATAGATATTCGCATCCTTGAATTTAAGTCTCGCAACAATAAACCCACTCGGCATCTGCTTAGTCTGCTTCTTCTGAAGAGCCTTCTTCTCATCCTGAGCAGCAAAGCACGCCTTAGTACCACGCTCAGAATCATAGCGATAATGTTCACAAGTAGGACAACTTCCTTTTGGTTTATAACAAATATAAGCTGGCATATTTACCTCCTTTAACTACATAGCATAATCTACAAAGTAATACGACTTTTTGGAATTATAAAAGGGAACAGCTATGCACCCAATGTTAATAAGTTAAGCAAGTCAATCGCAAAGATAGCACCGCCCTAATCTCATTTTTTGAGAAAAAGGGCGGTGCTATTTACTTTGTGAAACGGAAAAATGCAAAAACTGATACCTATACTTATGAGAGCACCCAAAAAGAGAATAAAAACGGAGGTGCTTGTAGTGGAGAGGAAAGTTTTTTGAAAAAAATACCTAAAAAATCGGAAAAAGCGGGCTGAAAACCACTTATATAAGTAGAGGAGTAAAAATATATCCCAAGACTTATAGGGAGGGTAAAAAATAAACACTTTTCGTTGCCTGTGACATAGGAAATAAAGGGGCAGTCTCTTTATTATATAAAGCATCATAAGAAAAGGAGAAAAAGAGTATGAGTAAGAAGTGCAACAAAAACAACTTAACAAAAGGTGAACGAATGAGGCAGATTGTTGAAGAGCATACCGAAGTCTGCGGCAAGCGTAAGCAATTCGTCTATAAGACCCGTTCAGGTGATGAGCACAGGGAGTGCAGAGGTACTTACAATTCGCATTTAACTCGTGCCATTACGCACGAATTGGCACATCTGTCCATCTTCTTCACAGATATTCGTAGTGCAGTTATTGAAGCCACAATAAAGGCAAATCAGTTAGACGACAACCTTATGCGTATGATTGACGACAGAAAAGGCGGTCGTGACCTTATTTCTTTTGACTATGACGGCGTTGCAGACCTTATCCACAAGATAAGCACTATCAAGCCTGCAAATATCGAAAATAAGGTGATTTCCGATGAAATCCGTGACCTTCTGATTATGTGTGTAGTGCGTGTTTCCTATATGGCAAAGTGGGCAAACTATCTGGAAACTCTCGAACGCATCGAACAGTTCGAGTTCGATAACACCATACAGATGTTTGATAGTGACGGCACAAAACAGCTGGAAGGGCTTTCCGATAAGGAAATAGAGGAAATCCGCACTCTTGTAGATTTTGAGAAGAAGTTCCTTTTACTGTATCTGAAAGCCGAACCCGATAGCAAGGGTGAACAGAAGGCTTATGAAGAAGCCCTTAAGATGGAACTTATGGCAAAACTTGTCGCAGAAAACAAGGTAGAGGAATTTCTGAAAGACCACGGTTTGCAGACAGAAAATCCGTAAAAACCCTTTAGGTGTTGGGAGTGTCAAAGGTTTGCATAAAGTCCGACTTAATGCTCCGATTTGAAACCCTTAAAAATAATGGGTTGTACGAACCTGCATAAAGTCCCACTTAATGTTGAATATAGTCCGATAAGGCAAAATAAGAAGACCTATCAAACAGATTTCTCTGCTGATAGGTCTTTGTTTGCTTTTATTATCCTTAACTGAATGACCTTATGGAATTTCAATACTGATTATGTGGCTTTAGAGATTGAAAATCGCTTGTCTAATTAGCATTTGCTACGCACCGCTCCCTTAACTTTGACTCATCAAATTTGATGAGTCGAAAAGCCATAAACTGATTTATTCGAAGTCATCCGACTTACAGCGTATCAAAATCCTCCTCAAGCACAAAGCCAACTGTCGCAAATCCTGCACCACTTTCCGTGCATCTGATGATACCTGTCTTGTACTTGTTGCGGTTCTGCCAGTGCTGCACCTGCGACTCGAGCCTGCGATACTCCTTCACAGCGTCCATAAAGGTGCTGAAGACATATAAGCCGCTCTGTGAAAAAGCCCCGCCCTCGGCGTCGAACTCAAAGTAACCTGCCCCTCGGTAAGTGTTAGGGTCTTTGTCGTTAATGTCCATCAGGTTTGAACGACCATCCTCCTGAACCTCACGACGAAGTGCAAAGCAATACTGTCCAGCATCCGTTACCCTGAGAGCCCCAAAGGTGTAAAATGCCCCGTCAGAAGGCATTGCCGTAAGAAGATTCGGAATAAGGATTCCTTCACCGTAGTATTTGCTGAATCCTGCATAAAGGTTACGCTCGAAAGGAAGCCAATCAAACAGCAAATGCGAAAGGTACTTCCTGTCACTTATATCGAGCGTGCTTCTGGTAAAGGTCACGCCTTCCTCTGCCGACCCGAACTGGAACGCCCAGCGTGTTGCAGGTACATTCTCTGTACGCAAGTAGAACGACTTTTCATCTGACAAGCATTCCTTCACGACCCTATCGAAAATATCCTTGTCCTGCTCCTGCATAATCGTCAGCATATTGAGCAGCTTACGCACACGGGAGCAGTATTCATCCTCGAGAGCCTTCCTGAAGCGTTCGCCTTGCTGACGAATCCGCTCCTCCTCTCTACGCTTCTTTTCCTCTTCCCTACGCTTTCTCTCTTCTTCCAGACGCTTCTGTTCGGCTTCCTTCTCTTTACGCTTCTTGATAAGGAGAGCAAACTCCCTTGTGTCCTCGGTATAAATCTGCTTTTGCACCGTATTGGTTGCAATATAGCACAGCTTCTGGGGCTTCGCACAGTCGTCCAAGAGCTCAATATAGACATTGGCAACCGCATCGTTACCGTGCGTCGTCTGCAAACTCATATCGGGAAATATCTTTGAGAATGCCTCCACAGGACTGCTGCCCTGCACCTCTCTGGAACCTTTGCCTCTAATGGTTATCTTATATCTGTCCATAAATACCTCCAAAACATCTGGATTTGCCCTGTTTTCGCCTAACTATTTATTACAGGAGCAAAGGTTATGCACCTCTAATTCATCCACTGCGTATCTGGTCTAATCTCAGGCGACATGAGCTTCACACGCATCAGCGTCTGCGTCAGATAGTTAATCAGCTTACGCTTTACCGTGCCACTCATAGGGGAGCCGTCCGCATAGGAAAGACAACCTTCCCTGTTCCTGTTATCACCCCAGAGGAAAAGCCCGCTGTCATCAAAACGCATACTCACAAGCACCTGCTTCCCCTTGTAGTAAAGACGCAAAGAGGAGAGCGTCCCGTCGGGGAAAGAGAGGTCATAATCCGCTTCTGACTGCGTGAGCGGGGAAAGCCTCAGGCAAAACGCCCAGAGAAAAATACCTGCGAACACGAGAAAGGCTGCTACGTAGTTCCCTGCTATGAGCGTCAAGAGGCAGATTCCTCCAAGCCCAATGCAGCCGCCTATGAGCATAAACATTCCCAAGACCCTGCTGCCCCTGTTCGCACGCAGGTCAGCTTCGGTGGCAGTAACCACTGCCCCCGTCTGCGTAATCTCCGATGAAGTGTAACCTATGTTTCTGTTCATTTGTTATTCCTCCTAATCCGTATAAAAAGCGTCAAAAAGTCCTTGACAAAGTGCCCTAAAGTAAATAACTAAAAACCACAACATATTGTGGTCAGTCTGAGACAAGCCACAAGAAGCGAGCGGGAGCCCCGCAGGCTATTTTCGAACAAATGCTCTTGTCAAATTGCACAAAAATGTAGGTGTATTTTTCTACACCCTAAAAACAAAAATTTTTTCGCTGTGTTTTTCAACACAAAACAGACAGTCGCCGAACTCTCTGGAATACCACAAGGGTACCGAGATATAATAACGCCCATCTTTTGTGTAATACTTTTCGATTATGAGCTAATTTATTTCCGAAAATCATCAACCTCAAAAGGTGAAGGAAGAGGAGCGGGCGGCGGCGGGGGATGGCAGCAGGCGGCAGACACAAAGAAGAGGCTTCTGACCCGCTCAGGAGCCTCGACAAGACGCTCCAGAGACAGCAAACGGGCAACTGGAGGGTTCCTCCCCTCAGACGGGCGTACGGGGCAAAATAGGCAGTGGAGATTGCTGTCAGGCGGCGGGTAAACTCTCGCCTCACGGAAGCCTACAGAGTGAAATTAGCCAGCGGAGCCCGCCTAAATTGGGCAAAATGGCTCCCTCCAGGTTGCTGTTGATGTTAACTTACTGGTGGGTATTTGGGCTGGACGCTCGGCGGAGACTTCCCACTGAGGGCTCACACAGGTTCCTCCACTTTGGCACAAGTCTCGCCCAAGGGGGTCTTCCTAAATTGACTGAGGGTTGCTTAATAGGGTAGCTCTCATTGATGAAGCGGGTGCCCGACTCTGGACAAGATTTGGATACGCCCCCTCGCTCAGAGAGCAGCGTGGGTACTGGGCAAGGTTGTGCCAGATTCGAGAAAGGATAAGGGAGGATGAGCGGAGAAGCCCGCCCGAGAAATGCCAAAAACCCGCCCCGCTGGATTCCGACCAACTGCCTATAGCAGCGAAGGTCGCCAGCGGAAGCGGGCTGTTAATGAAAGGAGACTTGTATGATTCAAGTCAATGTATTACACAACACGCAGCTCGTGCGTGCATTTCGTAAGTGCGGAGGATGACCTCAGCGGGTCAAAAATTGGAGACACGCCAGTCACAAGACTCGCCAAGGGAGTTGACCAGCGGGGGTGCCTGACGCTCGCCCAAGGTTGTCCGAGGACTGCCCGATGTTCGCTCAGGATTGCCCAAAGACTGCCCGACGCCCGTCCAAGGCTGCCCGAGGAGGTGCCTGACGCTGCCCACGGGGTTGCCCGAGAGGTGACCAGACGCTCGCCTTATACTGGTTTCTTGTGGCGTGGATATTGACCTAATAGTGGATAAGTTATTCTCCCACCACCAAGACCCAGCAAAACCACTTACATTTATTATACTCACACCACGAAGGTACCGCACCACGAACCAATGAATTTTTCAACATCACATAATTCCCAAACGCAACTTCCATCTCTCCACCTTGTCGGGTTTATCAAACCAGTATTCCTCGACGAGCGGAAAGATTTCATATGTCAAGATATTGTGCACAGTCTCGGTATCGAACTGAGGATAACCAAACCAGTAAGAATGCCCGATTGCAAAGCCTTCTCCGAGAGTTTCGTCCTCGCTGATTTCCTTATTGAGGTCAATCATATTCGTGAGAGCCTCCGCAAGGGCACGAGACTGATACTTACTCATAAAGGAATTGAATGCGTGGTCAGCATACGCAGGACGCAATGTATAGAACGAGAAACGTCTACGCAAAGCATAGTCAAGAGCAATAAGACCACGGTCAGCCGTATTCATTGTCCCGATAATATAAAGGTTAGGCGGAATGCAAAGGTCAATGCCCTTATACTTCGTGGTCATCGTATCGCCACGATGCTCCTTCTCAATAAGTGAGAAGATTTCACCGAAGATAGATGATGTGTTACCACGGTTAATCTCATCTATGATGAGAAAATACTTCCCCTCAGGGTCAGCCTTCGCCTTCTCACAGACATCGTAAAGGATTCCTGTCTTAAGATAGAAGCCACCTTCATCCTTAGGAAACAATCCCACGATGAAAGACTCGTACGAGTATGATGAGTGGAACTGCACATTGAAAATATGCGTGTCATCCTTCACACCCATCGCATAGTAGCAAAGTCTCTTCGCCGAGAAGGTTTTACCTACACCAGGAGAACCCTGCAAAATCAAGTTCTTCTTGAACTTAAGCAAGTCCCACATCTTCTCACCGTCAACACCGAGAACTTCGTTCTTAAAGTCCGCAAGTGTATATTTCTCGCCCTGTTTTGGGGTTCGACGACGTTCCACAACCTGAGACTCGACCGAGTCCTGAACGTCCATTTTCCCTAAACCTGTTGCTGCTCTAAGTTTCATTGCATACTTCCTTTCTCTTTTATGACGACTCCGTCTTCTGTAACTGCAATTAGACATCTTCCGCCAGCACGTGCTTCGCTGACTAAAAGCTGTCCAATATGATTACTCTCGTTTACGCCTATAGACACAATACACGCCGAAGATTGGAGAGAACTCACGAGAGAACCAAGCACCATCTGAGACTCTCCCTCGTCCATAAGCACAATGTCAGGGCGTATAGGACAGCCACAATACTGACACTTATACCTGTTCAGATATTCTTCTGTAGTCCCTGAAAAAATACTTCTTGGAATGTAAGGATAAAGTCCTACTGCGTGGCTTCCGCAGCCCGAGCAGTAGTTTTTGCCCATTCTACCGTGCACTTCCGTGGCGTGAATGCCCATAGCATCTAACGTCCCGTCAATATTCAGCGTAAATATATTGCATCTCTTATGCTTTACATCGCAGTAACCCTGCAAAAATTCAATGAAGTCTATATATGTCTGTGACGTCGTGTTCTTAGCCTTAAGCTGAGCCTCCGCCAGTTTATCATCACTGAAAAAACAACCCAAAAAAGAATAAAAGAAAACGGGCAATCGCTCGAGGCAGTCATTCGACAGAATATGCTTAAACAGTATCTCTGTCCGCTCCTCCTTCTCATCCTTCACACCACAAATCAGTTCATTATCTCTGTCTCGGTAACGCACATAAGCATTATCACCATAGCCTGCCACCACGTCTAAGGCAGCCTGCTTTGATTGTAATATCCCGTTTTTACCGTTGAACGTAGGGATACCAAAGCCGACTCCAAGCCCAGCACCACACACCACAGTGATATTTGGCATAAGACCTAAGTCGACCGACTCCACGGCGTTCAAGGTAAGGTCGATTATATTGTCTAAGTTGTTTCCCATAAAAGAAAAGCCCCTCTTTCTTGTATCTTCTCAACAAATACACTAAAAAAGGGGCTTATTGACTATAGTTTAATAGCTTATAGACCAGTGCGTTACCACTGTAATCGCTCTTTTGGATTCTCAGTATTGAAAGGAAGCACTACGCAAGAAGGCTTTCCGTCTACGTCATCCAAATCATACACTACAGGTGAGCCTTCCTTCATCACAAAGGGAGTTGCATACACCTGAATCTTCTTAGCCTTCGAACACAGACCACGGATAGTCGCCATCACGTCGCCAAGAGCAGCTTCAAAAGTTTTATTCTGCTCAGAAGCCTCGCCACTCTCGTACTCGTATGAGGTGGCTGCAAAACTCTTTGTAGACAACTTCGCACCAATAATATTCAAAAACCAGTCCGTCCTGTCGCTATCCACATCAAAGCGGGTAGTCATCCACCTATCACGGTAGTGCTCCATAGGCAGCCTGAAACAGTATCTGTAGCAATGGCAGGCTCTATGGATTATTCTGCTCACGCCCTCCTGCTTTTTTCCGCTCCCGACGCAGAAGTGGTCCCTGTATGAAATTCCTCCATAATGACTGGAGTAGGAGTCCACATCATTAGCAAAACGCTTCACTTCCTCCTTGAACTTCTCAGTCATATCCTCAACACCGTACAATGTCTTCACGCCGTCAAGGCTGAGCCATTCCACAACCTCAGGCTTCTCAAGAGTTCCCTCACGCAAAGCAAGGAACCCGTACGACGTAACAAGCACCGTGTCGCCATCCTCCAAGGATAAAACCGCATACACATCGCAATCCTTCATATTGGCTGCAACATTATCCTTTCCAACAACACGCATCCAGTCACGCATTGAGCTAAACCCTCTCCAAGTGCTGAAATAAAAACCCTGAGAACAAAGCCACGCAAGATACATCAAGCACCCGTAATCAGCCTTAGAGTCTCCACCCATACCCGACATCTGACGCAGTAGTGTTCCGTTCGCAGCCTCTTCATAGGCTTCGTCCGCAATAACAAATGAATTGTTACTGTCCAGTGTTACATCTATGCCTACGTGTTTCAGCGTCTCCTGAAGAGTATCGAGGTCACCACGAGTTCCTATCACTGTAATATTTTCATTCAGTGCATCTCTTCCATTTTGGGAAGCAAATATGTACTGGCTATTCTGAATGTAATGACGAATAATTGTTAAGTCTAAATAGCCCTCAAAAGCCGCTCTTAGAGCATCCACATAGCCACTGATACGACTCACCATATTATTGAGTGCCAAAGCAGCTATAGATGAACCCTTGTATATAGGGGAGCAGTCATCCACTCTGCAAGAATTCTTCCAAGTAACCTCAATTCTTCCTTTAGCAGGAAACTGAGCACTTGCATCCACGCAAACAGCAATGCTCACATTTTTCTGCGTAGGCTCCTCACCTGAATTAAAATCGAATAGACGCTCCCTAAACTTAGCAGGCATAGCATAGTAATATGCCTCCGTCTCCTCGGATAATGAGCTGGGAATAGCGTTGCATAACTGCGGCATCTTATGCTCAAAGGAACGCATCGCAAATTCAGAGACGAATACACTCACAGCTCTGACCTTTTCATCATTCGTTTTGCAACGCTCCAATGACCTGTCAAGAAATGGTCTCAGTATCGAAACCTCATCTGGTAAGTCGGACAACTCGTAAAAATAGCTGCCGTCACCCTTCCCGTAAGTGTACGCTTCCGCAATCCCACGGATTGTTCGATAGGGAGCGTGCTTATAAGCAGGCAATGCACCGTCTCTAATCAAATCTAAGCCTCGATTATTACTTTCTATAGGTAATCCAGTTCTCCACATAATATCCTCCTAATTAGTCGTCCTCATCAGGAGCAACCGTCTTGGCTCCCTGTACGGTAATCAACATCCCGAACGCTGCCGACGCAATTCTCTGCACAGCACGCATTGAAAGAGAGTTTACATACTCCCACGCCTCACGCATATTCGGAACCAGCTCGGGTATTTCCTCCCATCTCGCAAGCCTGCAATAGCCGCCACGTGTAACAATAGGCAGGCATCCCGAAAAACCAGTCGACCGACTGTTACCTTCAACACTAAAAGAAAGACACTTAGCAGGGTATAAGCAAAACAATTCATCTTTTAGCATCCTGCTCTTATCGCAGTCACGTTCTACGTCAGCGTCTATCGTGCCCAATCGAGTAGCAACAATGCTGCAACGACTATCCCCGCTTAAGCTGTGTAACTGAGCTACACTCACAACGAGTCTTCGATTCTTATTGTCACCCTCCACCTCTAATAAGCAAGGCGTAGTTTCTGCATCCTTCCTACGAGCAAAGTACATCAAAACGTAGCCCTCCGAGCCGCTCAAAGGTGTATTGTCCGTAAACATACGAGCTAAGAGCGTAGCACGCAGTGTCTCAACTATGTAAGCATCGTTAGTAAAGACATCCCCCACAGCACGCATCACGTCTGGAAAATCGGGTTCCTCCGCTCTCTTAAGCAGCACCAATTTATTCTTCCCGTTCTTAAGAGAGGCACCTACCGTTGCAGCGTGCTCCTCAACAAGTTTCGCATCTTCCTCGTTGTCTACATATAAGACAAGCGGACTACCCTCAGCATCCTTAGTCTTAAATGCAAAGTACAACTCAGCCCCTGCTCTTGTTAATGCAGAGACATAACACGGGCTTGTCACAAGAATCCTTGTGGGAAACTTCTTATAGGGACTACTCCCGTAAGTCTCCTCAATCAGCACTCCCGTATAATAAAGCACATCCTTGAGCTCTTCCCTCGGTATTCCCTCTGGAACATCCTGCACAAAGTCAGCCTGACAATGATAACTATTATAATCTTCCAGCCAATAAACGGGGATTTCGCTTGAATCCTGCCTATCTTCACCCACCCGTTCGTAAATGTAAAGTCTGTATGTAGGCTTTGCGTGCCCACGACCCCTTAAATAAATCTCGTCACGGCTCTCCCCAAACAAAGTCACATCAGTCAGCACATCTCTCCACTCACCCTTAAGAAACGGAGCCACACAGTTTTCAAGGATAAAGTCAAGGCGATGCTCCTTAAGTTCGAGCGGAGTAGATGAGTCATCGTCGCTGTACCCCTTCTCGCTACCACTATATCGACGCCTAACCCCATCATAGCTCAGAGCAAAATGCGTAAACGCTCTTTTGTAAGCGTCCCAACATTCTGCTGTCTGCACATAACTCTTAGACTCATCCCTGAGCATTTCCGCAAACTCATACTGGACACTCCCGTGGTCATTGCCAATATGTAGGTAAAAACTAATGGGGCTGACGCTTCGTAAGAACACCAGATTAGCATAGAAAAATCGCTCCAGCTTTTCAGCTCGCTCCTTGTCATATTTACTCTCAAGAGGCTTACCGTTCAAGTAATCCTTCAGTGGAAATGTATCGTAAGACTGCCAGTCCCCCGACACATTCCTTCCTGTCTTTATGCACGCAAGGTCGGTACACACTGCATAAGCCCCCGCATCAGCACAGTTCACAGGCAGCGACTCGGGATATACAAACGGGTGTCCTATATGCTTTAACTTACACTTTTCAAAAATCGCCTTATAGGTCTTCAAAGCGACACTCGTTCCTGCATAGGCGACAGAATATATCTGAGCACCACTCTTTGAGCTCCAAAGACTACCAAAGGTCTCCTGACCAAGTTTATCTATCTCCCCAACAGTCTTGCAAAGGAATGGCGTAGGCTCCTTAGTCATCTTAATCTGTGTAGTATTTAACAAGCTGCAAAATAAAGCCTGCTTCAAAGAAAGCAAGCTGACCCCTGACTTCTCGGACAACTCGACCATTTTATCCTTAGTAGAAATCGAGGCTACTGTAGGAGCTATCTCATTACCTTCACAAACACTTACAAGGTCGTGAAAAACCGAACCGCTCTTCTTGGGCATATAGCCGAGCTTTAATAACTTATATACAGCAAGCCTGTCTTCCTTTGTGGTAAACAGCTCGTGCAAAGGTTGTATTCTCATAGGCATACCTCCACCAAAATCACTATCTAAAATATTACATAGTCAACCGACTTTTTCAGAATCCACCCAATTAAAAAGAACCCCCTTGCCTAAGCAAGAAGGTTCCTAATGCCGAACTTACAATAGAGTGCAGCCACTCACAGCATCTGTAGAAAGTATACCACGGATGTAACCACAAAGTTTACTTTCCTTCGTCTTGACTATCTCAATCTGAACAATACTTCCGAGCTGCAAGGTCTTTCCGTCAATGGTAATGCTTCCTGTGTCGTCCGAAGCATTGAACTTTAACGGCTTATTCTCACCACGCTCATCCATATAGCCCGCTATATAGATAAATCCGCAATTCGGGATGTACGCATAGTTCTGACCACTGCCGTCCGCTCTCGTAAGAATTCCTCTTGTCTGAGCCCCGTGAAGCAAATCGCACACTGACGAATCAAAGGTAGTCGTACAAGTCTTGAAGTCAGTCTCACCTGCACTATTCTGAAGTGTCTTTCGAAGAAGAACAAGACCGCCCGTCAAACCGTTCTTACTATGCACCGAGTGCTTTCCGAGAACACGCTCATTCACAAACACTCTAAACCCGCCACCGACATCTACCTTGTATGACCAGTTCTTACCACGTCCACAAACTCGTCCGAGTACGTAATCGTCCACAGCCAAGCCCCTCAGCATTGAGCGAACATCTTCCAACACACGCCTTCTTGAACAAGCATAGGTGGCTTCGAATAAGTCATTCTTCGCGCAGTATTCATTACTCACCTGCCCCGAAACGTACACCGTGATTACATTCCCAGCATAAAGGGTCTTCGCACATACCTCACGGTCAGCCTTATCAAAGAACCCGAGAAATATATCTTTCTCAGGAATTACACCATACACATAAGAGCCGTCAATATGGCGTAAATCTAAAAGACGTACTGCCATCCCCTTGTGTAAACCGTCCTTCGTAGCCACATAGCCACAAACTAATGCTCTCTCGTAGTTTCCTACTACGTCCTCGCCACCTGAGCCTACAGTGTAAGTATCTGGAGAACCTGCCCCCATATAGTTATCAGGATAAATATATCCCGTTCTGCTCAGCTCACTCCTTAAAAATTTCTTTCCCATAGAATTTATTCACCCACATTTGCTATTTCTACCACACCTATTGAGTGACGTGTAAAGAACTTGTCCGTGCTCTGCGAGCCAGAAGTTCCGCAGTACACAAGTACCCTCGCAGCACTTGTCTCATAGTTGAAAGCAGCCTTATCGCCGCCCTCAATTCCACTCAAGGCGTTCGTCACACCAGCTTCCTTTCCTTCCGTGTCACCCGTATAAATATAAACATCACAGGCGATTCTCTCTTTATCAATGCCACCAATAAGAATCTTTACGGAAGCGTCAGATAACTCTATATCTCTGCGTTCGAAACACTCGATGTCCCACACCTGCAAAGATGCTACAGCGTTCTCACTCGCTGTCTTTGAAGTAGAGAGCAAGTGTGCTTTTCTCTGCACCTCCACAGACGCCGATGAAGTGCCTTTAGAACTGATTTCTACAGTATCGGTCTGCCCGTGAATATTTATAGCGTGATTACTTGAAAAATTCTCGATATTTGTGGGGTACGCATAAACCTCAGCAGCACCCAACTTGCTTAAAGACTCGAACAAGTCCTCGATATGCGAGCCCTTCTCAGTATCAAACACACCCGTCACAAAGATAACTGTCGAGTTAGAGCCTCCCTTGTTAATCGCCTTCTTAACTGCGGAAGTAATGCTCCTAAAATTATTAGCTTTGTAAGGGTCTGATACTATGATGACATTCACACCGTTACCGCAGGCATAAGGTGTTACCGCAACACCCGTATCTGCCCACACTGCCCTCGAGAAGAGATAAATCCCTCCTGCGAGAAGTATGATTATCAGGGAAAGCACCACTGGCCAAGCCCCTTTTCCACTTCGTTTCATAACTATACCTCTTTACCAATGATACGCAAACTTACCTCATTTGCTCCTCATTTGGTACATTTCTATAACGATATTCAAGAAAATCGTGGGACACTAAACAGTACACCTGATATTAAGAGTCCCACGATAGCTCTTTACATTGTGTGGAGACCTGCGACTATCCGTCCGCTTACTCCATCTCCTCTACCTTATCCCCGCCATACTTAAAGTGAGAAATCTTTTTCCCTTTAACATAGGATACATACTGCGGCTGAGGTTCGCACAAAGTAAATGTCTTAACCTCGTCTGCTGTAAGCGTCCACTCAGGGGCTCCCTCTTCGTCAGGCTCCTCGAGAACAATAATGCAAAGCAACTGACCATCCTTGTCAGCATCCAGTGCACGGATTACACCGACAGTGTATCCTTCGTCGTCAAGAAGAGTCATATCAGGCGTAAGCTCAAGCTCGGCGTAATGCTTATCAATCTTCTCACGTCGCTCTTCATAGTCATCCATACCACCAAGGAACCCATCAACATATCTCGTGATTTCTCCCCTAAGGGCGGTACAAACTTCCTCAGCAGCCTGCTTGCAGACTGTACTCCCGACCTTATCGTATGCCGCCAGTACCTCCGAACGATTCGAGTCGTCCGACTGTATTACAGCATCAGCGATGTAGTCACCCACATTTGTTTGAAGCTCAGAGTTCTCCTCGCCACAAAGCAAGCCCTCGACCGTTCCGAGGGCTGCGTGTAAACCATCAATGAATGACTGCTGCTCAGCACTAAGGTACTTATAAGCGTCATCCGCCTGCACAAACTTATTCGTTGTCTCCTTCATCATCAGCACTTACCTCACTTCCTTCGTCTGTTGTAGACACTGTGTCTGAAGTGTCTTCAGCGGACTCGTCCGACTCGAGGGGAATGCCTGCTCTTCTCGCCGCACTCTCCTGTGCCTTCTTCAGATTGCTCGCTGTAGTCGCAATACGGTCATCGAAGCTCTTCAGACGGTCTTTGTTAGTCTGGGAAAGCATACTCTCGCCGCAAAGCGGACAATCAGTAGTCTCAAAGAATCTCTTAGCAATCTTGCTACCACATCCAGGGCAAGTCACGAGATTCGCCTTATAATTCTTAATAGAGATGCTCTCAAGGAAAGCCTCCCTCTCTTTCGTCTGTCTCTCAAGTCTCTCGGTAAAAACCTCTACATTTGATGCCATCGTGAAATCTCCTTTCAATCTCTTTTGTACTTTAGTAGCCTACTGGCTCAACAATCTATTACACATTCAAACGCTTATTTCTGTAAATTCCCTTTACAGTTAAGCTATCCTCAGGCAAAAAGCCGTTCTTCTTATAATATTCTCGAAGCCACTCAAGGTATTCCTGCCTTGTCTGGTGGCGACGCTTCGCCTCGTTAGAGAAATCCCCTGGGATTAAAAGCATATCGCCCACAGGCATATTCACTACTGTCTGCCCAAGTACAGGCAAATTACGTAAAAGCCACGCAGATAACCCAAGCGAACGAAACGCAGGGTGTATATAAAGCCTTGAGATAGCGAGGCAGCAGGCGTTGATTCTGTAAGAGTTGTAACCCTCCACAAGGTCAACCGCTGCGAGGTCAAGGAGCATTTCTTCAGTGTCGATGGTATATCGAGCGATAGAGTCACGCATATCTTCCAAGGAAGCACCCGTGCTGAAAATTACGTCGCAGTCTACAAACGCTATCTGACTGTAGAGAGTATCCTCAATCTCCTTTAACTGCTTCTCATACCCCACGAAACCACGAAGACGCTCCTCGTGACGAGGTCTGGACTTAAGTTTCAGCTTCTCACGTTGCAGCATACCCTGCGACATTCTTCCGTCGTATACCACACCTTCCACAGTGATAGTAAGACGACAAAGACCGCTCACAAATCGCTTATTCTGAGTCCTTAAGGACTGCCCATCAAGTACAAGCCCTGCACGACTATCCTCTCTATAGCAATCCAGAGAACCAAAAAGCACGACGTCGTTGAAAACGCCTATGCTTTTAACCTTCGCAATATCAAAAGTATCTCCACGCTTCACCTTAAAACCTGCACCTTTCTTAGCCACCGTTGGCTGCTCATTCAATGAAATCTGTACTGTAGCGTTCGTTCTGTTCGCTATTATCTCTGGCATATTCTGCCCTACTCCCATATAGCAACTACCTCCGTTCTAAAAGATACGCAAATAATTCTCGGCACTGAATCCGTAGTCACGACTGTGCAAAACTGCAAAGCCCTCAACACGACAGAAATCATTTCCCTTCACAACAGGCATTGTTTCTACATACCAGCCATAAAGGTCGCCATACATTGCATCCTCCTGTAATGGAGCACGTCCCACCGCAGAAAGCGTTACCTCTGCCTCATCAGGGTCAAACCCAAGCTGTTGAAAAAGTCCACCCATAAACACGCCTTCCGACGAATTGAGGCTAATACCAATGTCCTGCTGAATCGCATATGACATCGAAGTTTTCGTAACACCGAAGTCCTTTACCAACTTATCAAAAGTTCTATAGCACTCCATCTCGGCGAAAGAACCGAGAGAACGCTCACCAAAGAAAAGTAGGTCAGCTTTCGTAACACTTAACGGTCTGTTTTCCTCTGCAATATTACCATTCACACAGCCCCCGCCCATTAAATAATAAATGTCACGGAGCACGTAGTCAGACGAATCATCGAAGGAAACGTACTCGTAGCCTATTACAGTACCTTTAGACCCAATCACAATTCCAGCACGAGGATGCACATTAAGCAAATCCTCCCCGCCGTCATCCGTATGATAAGTTATTGTAGCGGTACCCTTGCAAGTTTCATAACAAGATACAACTGTCTCCCCCTCACCAAAACCGTATAAACCTGTCATAAGAGCGTTGTCTTTTATCTGAAGATAATTACCGTTGGTCTCATAGGAAATCTTACTTAACGCCTCAACCTTAAGATTAGTGTAATAGGCGTCCATTGCATCACCAACCGCAGCCCTAAAAGAAATATCTTCAGCGGTATGCTCATATACACTCTGCATATAGTTGAATAAAACTTTCTGCGAAGCATCAGAAAGACTGGACTCAAAAGCATTCCCAGTCCTATCAAGATATGAAGCGTAGGCTAAGAGTTCGAACTCGCTCAACTCAGTAGCCGTAAGTGTCTTCAAGGAATCTTCCAAGGCATAAAAGTCCTCGTATGAAAAATCCACGCTATTTAAGGCATAGCCCACTGAACCCTCCGAGGTAACCCTTGTCATAAATGCGTTCTTAGTAGCACTCGAAGAGCAAATGTCACCAAAACTGCCGTGGAGTACATCGTAGAAATCACCCTCCCCATCGGATATTTCTCCTCTTATAGAGTCAATAAACACCGACTTCTCTTCAGCAGCTTGGTGTGAACTATTGTCCTTACCGCAAGCACAGAGGCTTGCAAGGCACATACCTATCACGGCTAAAGTTATCAATCTTTTCTTAAGCATCATCTCACCACCTACCAGCAATAATATCCTGTGAACACAGGCATCTCTACCTCTTTAACCCCTGGGATATACTCCCCACTCTCAGGGTCATAGCCACCAGACTCAGGGTCGTCCTCCACAGTTACGCCTATAAGATTACCTACAGCGTAATTTTCCACATAAACTCTATTATTAACCAAATGCACAACTATCAGCTGCTCAGATGCACCAAGTGTATCTACATAGCAGGCGTCATAGCCAATGTTACACATCTCGTAGACATTATCAAAACTGGTTACTCCTCCACCCTCTTCGGGGTCACCAACTTCTGTCTCCAAAGAAACTTTACCTGCCTCCACTAAATCGTCAAGTGATGCACCCTCAGCAGTGTAGTTAGCCACATCCTCAGCAGAAACACCGCCGAGTAATAAAACAAGAAGCTCGTTACCACCTATATACTGCATTGAGTCCTTAGTAGCAATATATGCACAGTAAGTTCCCTCCGCATAATTTGCAGATAAAATATCGGAGTACAACGTCTGAACCGAATTACCCTCTGATAAAGCACCTGCCTCAAAAGCACGTACCCCATCTAAATTCGAGTAGTCATAATATATCCCACACAAAACCAAAGAGGCTTCGTTAACTACATTTGTCAAAGGAACAGCACTTCCAGTCATTGCCTTTGTGTCAAAAGTAAGCTCATCCCCCTCTACAGCTTTCGAATATAAAGCGTAAGGTGTGTTAGACATAAGTGCTGAAGTATCTGAGGTATCTATAGGAGTCTCTTTTCGCTCCTGCTGAGCGTCCAAGTCTTCCTGACGAGCCTGCTGCTCAGCAATGGCAGCCGAGGCATCTGTCTCACGAATCAAATCAGCGATAACACCAAGGGTAGCGGGCTGTGAAAGAGCACTCTCACCTCTATTCTCGCCAAGGGCGTTATCGTAAAACATAGGAGTCATTATCTTTACGTTCGTCAGTGCAGCACGCTCCTCGCCATCGGAGATTCCGCTTCCACGGATTCCCTGATTATTCCTATTCGTATAAACCCTCACCATAATGATTGCAATTAAAACAATCGCACCAATTATGAGCATTATTATTCCTATCTTCTTTTCCTTTTCTGTAAGCATATTACTTACCTGCCTTTCCTAACATAAGTACGCCACAATTAGGACAAAATCTACTTCCTGCATACCGCATAGGATTTATCTTCTCGTGTGTAATAGGCTCCTTACCTTCACCCATCATAATATGTGTAGGTATCATATCATTCTTCCCGTGGCACTTGTCACAAACCCAAGCTCCTATGCCCCAGTCCACAGCGTTCTCATCATACACCCAGTGCCCCTTCGGCTGACAGGCGTGTAACACACCTGCCCAACACGTAGGGCAAAGACAAACGTCTTTGTTGGAAGTTGTGAAGCGGACACGAGCCAGAAACGGAACGTCAGGCAGTGTCTTACCGCACTCGTAACATTCCTCCGTAGTGTCTCTGTTCTCTATACATTCAACGTCCATATCACAACCTCCATTTATACTTTCTCATTAGAATGATACTATACTATACGTACTATGTCAATAGTTATACCTTATTTTGCAAAATACCATTCTGCTATTCGCATTACGTCACGGGTCGCCCCAGCTATGTCGTGACCATCCTGACTCATAACCTGACCGAACAAGGTTCCTCCCGAGGTACTCATTGAACTCACCGCCTTATTAGCCCAAGTCACACACCCTGAAGTATCACTTGCACCCGCCAACACGGCTAAGAGGTAACTCGGTCGAGTCGAACTACACTGCTTCGCTATAAAAGCGTCGTTCAGATAAGAAGCTGGTAAAGCGACCACGCCAAACAACTCTAAGTCTGTTTGCTGGCAACCACGTAACTCTATAGTACCGTAGGACATTCCACCTACAATCCTATCCTTCGGATTAGTCGAAATATTATAGTTATCCTCTAAGTAACTCACTAAGTCACGCAAGTTACTCTTTCCATTACCGTCAGCATCGTTCTGACACCACATAGGTCCGTGAGCAACCTCGCCCTGCAAAGATACGAATATTATAGGTTCCATATCCCCATTCGCTATATGATAGTCAAGAAAATTCTGTGCGTTACACTTGGCATTGTTATACACGGGGTGTGGATTCACACCATTACCTTGCTTAAGAATTACAACTGGATATTTCGTAGATGCAGATGCGTCATACCCATAAGGCAAGTATATTTCCATCTTCCTGTCTGCAAAGTAGTCCTCTACAATGGTACCTTTCTGTGTAGAACCGTTCACCTCATCGCTCGAACAAGCTCTACTACAGTCCAAACTGCTACTGAACTGTGTAGGTCTTGAGCCATTCGAAGGCGTGTTAGGCAGCGGACTCGGATTACTCGGGTCGTATTCATAACCTGTACTTGCCCCCGTAGGTATCGTATTTGTAGAGCATAAAATCATACCTACGTATTTATACCCGTTGTTTCCGTTCAGTAAAGCCACCGAGTCAGACTTTCCCTCAAACTTAAGAAGCTGCACGAATACGTTTAGTGAGTAGTTACTCTTTCCGAGCTCATTGTATGCCTTGTTTTCACTCAACCACTGGAAGTAGTCATACACTGAGCCATACCCTGCGTAACCCACATTATCAAAACTTACGGGACACCCGTACTCTCTACATACATCGTCTAAGTTCAGACCTGCATAATTATCCCTCGTATGAGCGGCATCATATGTAAATATACCCTTATTCTTATCCGTGTTTGCAGCCCACGGCTGGTACAAACTCTTTGTCCAGTCAGGTATTGTGTACGACCACGGAATCGTAGCGTTAGGGTCATTTATATCCGAAGTTGCATTTGTAGCAACCGTTCGAGTAGACTGCCCTGTAGCAAAAGGATAGTTGTGCCCCGAGGCGTCTGAGTAGGCACACGGCGTGTAATATATCTTACCTGTAGCTGTATCCTGCAACACAATCATACACGGTGTTTGATATGCACCATTTGAGATATAAGTGTTATTATTCACACTATTGAAGTAACCACCAGCTGCATACATACCAGAAACATCGTGGTACTTCTCCCAATAAGAATCCGTACCTGGCTGACCACCAGGACAGTTCAAGCCATAGTAGGGCATAGCTGCCAATTTAACAGGTGTGCACCCACTCGGGACAGTGTTATTTGCAACAGTAGAGGCAAGCGAACTTGCCGAGTATGAATTGTTTGCATTGTCCGTATGCAGTACAGCCCCCTTGTCGCCCTGCATACGATAACTGTCAACCCTTCCCAAACTCCAATAGTCTAAGGTGGCGTTAAACCAGTTATACATATCGGTACCCGCATAATTTACATCCAATAGATACGAATGAGTATAACTTGAAAAATTATACGGAGGGGTTTCATACAAAGCGTACGTACTACTGCCAACCGTCACTGTCTTTGCAGCAGAAGTCGCCTGACTCCAACCATTTATTTCTGTGTACCACGAGCCCTCAAAGCGTCGCAATCCGACATCCACACCAGTAAGACTACTCAAGTCCAGACGCCCTGTCTCAATATCCGTCGGATTAGCATAGCCTTCAATATCCTGCATTCCTCCGCCGCCACCTGCCTGACGATTAGGAGTATATATCCAAATGTGTGCCTTATTACTAATCTCGCTATTTGCAAGACTACTTAGAGAAGCAGAAGAACTATAACCCCTCTCAGCAATATTCTTTATAGGTCTATCACCACCGAAACCAGCTATGTACGCTGTAGAATCATCCTTATATACCAAAATCGTACAGTGCTGCGATGATGATGTTGTGCCGTCAGCATTTTGCGTTACAGTTTTACCACACAAAATAGTTCCGACAGGCAAATCAGCATAAATCAAGTTTAACGCCGAACCTGCACCGTCGTAGGCAACCGTATAGTCAACAGGGCAAGGTACATACCCGCCAGAGTTAATAGACTCAGGCTCCGTCAAGCCAGCGTAGATAGCCGTCGCCGTACTACCACCACCACAACAAGCATAGAACGTAGCTGGAATAAGCTGTGAACGATATGAACCCTTACAGCAGTACCATTGGTGTATATTCCCCGAACCGTCCGTACATTGACAACCGTGACTCACGTGGTACGCTACTGGTGACATCATTTCCTGTGCAATTTCCATAGCCTGAGGACGTATATCCCCTACAGTAGAAGGCTGAGGTGGATTTGTACCACCGCCGCCTCCATTGCCGTCATCGTACTCAAATCCTACTCGCTCGTTCTCTACGAAGTGGAACATACCAGTGTAATCCATCCACCACGCAGCACCCTCACAGCCTGCCATAACCTCGTGGCAAACACCGCACCGAGTATTAACGCCGAGATTCTTATTGTCTGACATTATGTAATACATCATATCAGCAATACTCTCATCCGATGTTCCGTACTCAGCCACCCAGCTTTCATAATATGCCTTATAAACAGCGTCAGCAGAGTAAGCAGGCGTAAATACATAACCATCTTCGGATGTATCAGCCGTCTGACCCGCATAGGCGTAGTATTGATTCTGCGAAAGCTCGGAAAGAATGCCGTCCGCAGCTTCCCCGTCGTAGAACCAGCGAGCGTATGCAGCTATTTCACTAACCATTGTCTTGTAATCTGTCTGAGTACCGTCCTCTGCCTTATGAAGACGAGCATAATCATATGTCGTACAAAAGAACTTACCCACCAAAGCAGATACCTCAGGATATAACTTCCAGTCATCCGCCGTTACACCAGCCGTCGACCAGTAATCTGCACAAGGAGTCGCATCAAGTAAGCTCTGAATATATGTATGCTCACCAGCTCTTGTTATTGTAAACGCCTGTCCTTGGAACTTCTCCTTAAGATAAATCTCGTGCTTAAATCTATAAAAATCAGTGTTGATATAAACAGCGTGCTGAGCCCCGTCACCATCCGTAACAATATAGCAATCGTTCACATCATACTCACCAAACGAGTAATGTATAAAAATAATAGGATAACTCGAGCTACCCATATAGTCGCCAAAAGTACACTCGTAATCAGTACCCTCACTCCATTTAATCGTAGAAGAGGGCACTAATTTCTTAGCCGTGTCCGTCGCAGGGGACTTAAAAGCTCCCTCACTTTGCACATAAAGGGAGTAATTCATAAAAGCAGCAGCATTATACGGGTCGTGAGTAAGATAAAATCCATTAGCCCACAGAGCCCTCTCGTCGTAGGATGTGTGTGAAAAATCCACTGTTCCTGCACCATAAACACACTCAGCCATACAATTACAGCGTCCATTACTATCCTCGTGCGAGTATGCCATACCAAGGCTACCTATCATAGTAATGTCCACAATAAAAATAGCCAGTGCACCTAAGGCACACAAGGCACTAATAAACCAAGCTATAAGCTCAACAATAAGAACCTTCCCGAGAAAAGGTTTAAGTGGAGCCTCAGCGGTACGTATCTCCGCCGATACTTTCTTCCCTATCGTCTTGGCACCAAGCTGTCCACCTACCTTACCAGCTGCGGCACCCGCTATCTCGGCACCCTTCTTGATACCGCCTTTGATTATACGACGAATAAGGAAGCATATGCCTCCCACTACAAAGCCTATTGCTGCTACAATTAACAAAAATATCGTCACCTAAGTCACCTACACTTTACTTCGCCTTTCTCTTTATTACGAAAAAACCGCCCTCCCCTACAAAAATAAGGGGAGAGCGATATAGTTCAGTAGTTGTATGACTTTATTTCGCCACAGAATCAAGTAACTCAAGCGTTACGATGCCATCCTTACCTGCCTTCTTCTTTGCTCTGTCGAGCCACTTAGTATCAGGCTCGTCACCCGCATACTCAAGGAACAGAGTATACACAGAGCCGACATCAATTCTGTCGTATACATAAGGCGAGATGTCGCCCGTCTGGCAAAGCCTACAGTAGAGGTCAAACACCTCATCCGACATAGTAGACGTTGCATAAGGAGCAAGAGGCTCAACTGCGTATCCCTTCTCCAAGAAATGACGAATTCTCTTCATTCTTGGTGCCGAAATAGCGGGGTTCTCATACACAGCTGTGTTTACACCCTTAGCCTTACCAAGGCGAATTTCCTCAAGCTGCTCAGGCGTGTAAGGAGAAGTCGTCTTACTTTCTGAGGTGGCTTCTACCTTAGCGGTTACCTTAGAAACAGCCGCAGCAGCCTTCACCTCTTCCTTAACCTCAGGCTTAGCAGACTTAAATGTTCCGAAAATCATTGCCACGCCAGAGTGAGTGGAATCCTTGAAACGAATAGTAGCATTAGCACCGCTTCTATCCACAGAGGCATTCGCACAAATGCGAGCCTGATTCTTGTTTGACCTTTCCCACTCTGCAAAGGCAACTACAGATTTGTAAGCCGCCTGCACAGTCTTGCTGCCGCCCATATTGCGAACCAGCACAATCTCATAACCTACTCTATCCGTAATGTCATAAGTTGCCGCAGGGTCTTCCTTGAGGCTGTAAACCTCACCTACGATAACGAAAGTTTCCGCACTCTTTGTCTGTTCAAGAGCACGCTTAAACTCAGAGCCCGTGCCCTTCAGGAGCTTAGTCGCACCGAAGACGCAGTTAGCACCCTTTGCCATCTGAATGAGCTTCTTACGAGAGATAGCCTCCACCTTAAGCCCATTCTTAAAGTTTCCGTCGACCGTCATAATAGGTCTTCCGATAACGCCGCCTTTTCCCTCACCAAGGTTGTATCTGCCCGTCTTACGAGAAGGGTCATCCACCACCAGCGTAGTAAGGGGCATCTCATCTGCTACATAGGTGTCACCACCTAAAATATAGTATCTTTTCATAGTTACACCTCCATTAGTTCTTGAACAACTGACTGATTGTATTGCCGTCCACACTACCCTGAGAAGTAACGATGTCCATATACTCAAGGTCTGCGTCGTCCGCTACCGCATACGGGAACTTCTGTCCCGAAGGAAGTGCAACAGGAGTCTTGAGCTTCACAGGCTCCCAGTTCGTCTCAGCCGTAGCCTTAGCGAAGCAAAGAGGAACTCTCATCTGTCCGAAAAGTGCATTGTAAGCACCTGCCGCACACTTATTGCTGCTTGGAGCGAGAGCCTTAAGGTCACTCATTCTCGGCTTGCAACAAGTAGATACTGCCTGAATCGCAAAGGCAGGGTATCTTCCGCCTGAGGATACCTGAGGAATAGGAACTCCCTCGATAGGCATTGTGAAGTCGAACACGTTCTTACAGATTGCTGCAACCTCGTCCTTAATTCCTACAGGGAACAACTTAGGGTTGTTGAGCCATCTACCTACACGCAAAGGCATCTGGTAGAGATTAACTGCGATAGCAGCTAAGTCGTGCAACTTATCCTCTGTCTTAATAGGGTTCTCAGCAATCTCCTGCATACGCCCGTAAAGAACTCTGAACACATCACGGCAAGTAGCAAGCAAGTAGCCTTTGATAGACATACCGATTGCAACTGCGTTCTTCTGAACATCGTCGCCAAGCGAGTCGAGCTTTGGTCCTTCCTTTGCTTCTCCAAGAAGGTAAGACTTAAGACCTCCCTCAATCTTTGCGAATCTGCCGTAAATGCCCTTATGTACGTTGTAATAAATCGTGAAGTCATCCGCAATAGCGTCGATACCGATAAGGCTGCGAATGATAGCGAGGTACTCGTTAAGTGAAAGCTCCTCACCCTTCTTCTGCAAAGCCTCACTTCTCTTTGCGATAACGCTGTTTGCTCTATCAAACTGAGCCTCAAGAGAAGCCAAGCTGGTGCCTGTCCCTGTCTTTAAGTTCCTTCCGCCCCAGAGAGACTCCAAGTCCGCTCCAGCGTCAGCCACAAGGTCAAGGGAAGCGGCTCTCTCATCCTCAAGCTGCTTCTTCTCAGCATCAGACATACTCTCGTCATAGGCTTTCGCACTATTATTCTTTGCCTGAGCAGTGGCTTGGTCTGCTACCTGCTCCCACAAACGAGGAGATGAAATCTTACCTGTTGAGTCGGCATACTGAACGTAACCCATATCCTCATCAGGCAATGTATCAATACCAGCCTCGCCCTTCTTGTTCATTCTGTCTGCCCAGTCAAGGAACCCAGGAATGAGCTCACCGAACTTAGGATTCTCACGCATCCAGTCTCTTACACCAGCATCCGCAAACACAGTGTAGAAACCGTGCGTAGCAAGACGCTGACGAATGAACTCACTGATGTCGTCCTCCTCGTCTCCTCTGGACATACCACCCTCTGTCGAAGAGTTCATAGCACAAATTACAATCCAGTAAGGAGGGAAAATATAAGTACCCTCTGCCAAGCCTCTGATACCTCTCTCAGACTTTGAGATAATCTTCTCAAGTGTAGCCTGAGCGTGCTGGTCAAGGTTCGTAAACTCGTCGATAAGCAACACGCCGAATTCAGGAGCAATGCCCTGTGTATAGCCGAATATACCAGGCTTCAAGTAACGCATCTCAGAGGGAGTTCCAAGGTTTGCCTTAGCATAAAATACCTCGTCGCTCATTCCAGACATATTAGCAGAGAGCATACTGATAGGTAAACGAGTACCCTGTTCGTACTCAACACCCACCGTTGTATTGTTCTCATTCTTAACAATGTAAGGTAAGCCCTTAATGTCCGCACCCATCAAACCTGCTACGGTAAAGTGAACGCAGGCGATACCAAGTTCCGCACACGTATTCATAATGATGGACGTCTTAGCCACACCAGGTGTACCTGTTACACCCATACCACCACTAAGATTCGTAGCCCATTCCATATTGTCATCAAGACAAATGGTTGAAGATACGTACTGGCGAAGGAACTGACCTTTGGTAAGTCCCTTTCTCATTCCATACTTTTCCTCGGGATTATCGCAAGCAGCGTAGTCCGCATAGCGAGCCTCGCCGTGCGTGCCGAGCATCTCGTCCGTAACATACTCCTTATAACGCAGGAGTCTGTCACGCCAGATGTTCTTGAACTGAGTAATGGTAATCTTGCCAGTACCCAGTGAATTATGAGCATCAATGTAAGCCATACTTTTTTACCTCTCTTTCTAACGCTGAGTTACATCTCTATATTATTACTGCCCGATGCAAATTTTACATCAGACAAATATCTCCGAAAGGAGTTATTTCACGTGCTTCCTTAATGTTGCGTATGCAGTTCGGCAAGCACACCCACAAAAGATTACACTTATCGGGGTCGTTCATCCTCTTCCACTCAGGATGCTTCGTGAGCCAATCCTTACGCACAGCCCCGAAACCATAGTCCGTAAACACAATGGTAATGGTGTTGTTGATAGCACGAAGCCTCTTCTTACCCAAACGCTGCTCACGGGACTTCAAGTACAAGGCGTACTCAGAATTCTTCATATTGTCGAGGTAAGCCACGCCCGTGTTAGACCTCTGAGTCTGAGGCAAAGGCACAAGCCCGTCGTTGTATTTCTTAAACTGGAAAATACAGTTAGGGTCAGTTCCCCCACCACCGTGAGTCCTGTTCGCAATATCGAGAAGCTCCTCAGGCGTCTTCACAGGAGCACTGCAAAGTACAGAGCCATCCCAGCAGTAAATATGCAACTTAATGAGATTATTCCAAGCTGCCTTACCGTTCGGGGTGTTCATAATTGCACACTTAGCCTGATTCATAAGTTGAGCGACTTCTCTGAAGAATATAGCGATGTCGCCTGGGCTGATACTTCCTGATGTATCGAAGTAAAGCTCAATCCTCGCCTCGTTCCTAACCTTAGTCTTCTCATCCGCAGCAAAGAAGATGCCCTCCTGCGAGTAAGCCGCCTGTCGTCCACCGTACGCCTTATGTCCGAAATAACTCTGGTCAGTAACCATCATATGAGGAGCGAGTCTCTTACTAAGCCAGCGTTTCCAGTCCACGGAGCCTTTACGTCCGAAGATGTCGTCAGCAGTGACACCGCCCTGACGCATAGCCGCCATACGCTTCTCTCTGTCAGCTTCCCTCTCCTGCTCTTCCTGAACAGCCTCGAGAAGCTGCTTGTTTGTTTCGAACTGAGCCTGAGCGTCTGTAATCAGCTTTCTGAGCTTCTCCTTAGTTTCCTTAGTTTCGTTGGTGTCCTCACCATTCTTATCCATAGCATAAATGTCAGCTGCCTGGGAATGAGCATAGTCATCGAGGTCGACGTGCAAACCTCTGAAGTCAACCTCTTTCCTCTGTGAGCCCATACCTGAGCCCCAAGAAGGGCGTCCCGCCTTTATCTTCTTAAGATAATCCTGCTCGCTTTCTCCAAGGTCATCACCGAAGAAAGCTCCTTCTTCGGGATTCTGGACTTTGTCGTCAAGCATATTGGAGTTCTGACCATTTCTTGCTGACCCAGAAGGTAACTGGGAATTTGAACCACTTCCAGATGTATCTGAGCCAGCCTGACCGTCACTGGTCTGACTGGTTTCGCCCTGACTATCTCCGCTGCCCTCTCCGTCCTGAGACTGGCTGCCCTGACCGTCCTGACCACCCTGATTATCCTGAGATTGGTTGCCCTGACCGTCCTGAGACGCATCGTTCTGATTATCCTGAGTCTGTCCAGCACCTTTACCGCCGTGTTTCTCCCAGAAGTCTTTTATAGGGTCGCCTCCACCCTGAGAGTCGTCCGAGTCTTTGCCTTCACCAGCACCTTCACCCTTCTGGTCACCTTTCTGGTCACCCTGCGAGTCTTTACTCTGTCCGCTCTGGGAATCCCCCTGAGAGCCACCCTCAGCTCCCTCAGCAGAATCCGACTGGTCGCCGTCAGGCTTACTCTGCCCGTCCTGCTTATTAGCCTGACTGCCATTCTGCCCGCCTTTAGCACTATTCTGAGAGCCACCCTGAGCATTGTCCTGCTGACTGTTGCTCTGGTTATTCTCATTCATCTTCTTCTGAAGGTCATTCTGCGGGCTCGGAGCACCCTGCCCGTTATCCTCTTCAGGTTCAGGATAGGGGCTGCCGAGCAAATTGAGAAGGTCTTCCAAGTCAGCAAGCACTAAGCCTGTCTCAAGACCATACAAACTTAAATCATTCATCTCTTCATCCTCCTATCTTAGAAACGCAAACCGAATATGTTCATATACGGTGCCATAATCTTTCGTGCTGCCTCTGCATCCTTAACGGAAATCTTCTCGCCCTTACAAGTCATACCACTCTTAAGAATAGAGAGATACTGCTTCAATGTTAAAGCAAGATATGCGGATGTCGAAAGTTCCATACCAGCCGAGAGACCACCGCCGCCAGAGCCTCCGCCCTGAGGAACTCCGCCATTCTGCAAAAACTGCTTCTTGGCTGCTTCCAGCATAGCTGCCTTCTCTGCATCCGAAAGGCTGTCCAAATCTATAGGAGGCATAGGAGGCGGATTTATGCCGCCCACAGGTGGCATAGGCTGTGTCTTGTTCTTCTTGTTATTAAGCTCAGAGTTGATAACATCATCCGCCCCAATCTGAGCAGTACCGATGTTCTGCGTATTTCCACCAGCACCTCCACCACGAGACTGATTCTGAATCTGTTTTGCTGTATCAAAATCGTCTGCTCCAGTCTCAAGGCAAAGGTATACTCTCTCGGCTGTATCTGAAGTAATATCAATCTTCGAAGAGTATACACCGCCACGAGAAAACTTAGGACGTGGTCTTCCATCAGAAACAAGTATCTCAGAACCGTCTTTGAGACGAAGTATCAGCCTGCCGCCAGCAGGGTCGTTAACATCGACATCAAAAGAGTCGGTCAACTGCTTGTTTACAATCAGGTCAGTTGCTAAGTTCCATAACGTAGGATTTCTAAAGCCCCTACGAGTAGGGTGCTCAAAAAGCAAATGTCTTGCCTCGTGCATAAGCACAAAAGCCAGCTCCTGCAAGCTGTGCGTCATAAGAAAGTCCAGTCCAACATACAGCGAGTCTTCCGACACACCCATTGTCATCCCAGGTCTCTCAGTGAAGCAAATCTTAAGAGAAGGCGTCATCATTAAAGCAGCGACCATACCGTCCAGCTGTTCCATCAAGTTAATGACACCAGTCCACTTTACAAAAGCGTTGTAGTTATCAGGGAGCAGCTTCTTAGAGAAGACCTTCACCCTCGAATTTGAGTCATAGACAGGAATCTGCTTGTAATCCCCCTTGTCTTTATACTCACAAGGTGCCGAAGTACCGAGTGGTACGACTCTATTACACAAGCCTATTATATCCTCAGGACTCATAGGACGCTGGTCTTCAGGAACACCTGCTGCCACAGCTGCGTCATAGGCGGCACGCTGAGCAGGCGTAGGCACAGGAATATGCGTCAAGCAATCAAGACCCCAGTGGTCAAGCTCTTCGCAGTGCCCTGGAACAAATGCCTTGCATCCGAATTTAGGCTCAAAGTAGAAACCGCTGTCGCTCATCTGGTCATCTATCTGCAAGAAGCCTCCTACAGCGTAAGCGTCCTCCGTCTCTTCCTCTATAGCCTTATTCAACTCATCCAACTCTGCCTTCTTCAAGGCGAGCTGCTGATTATAGGTTAATTTTGACTCCTTACGTAAGGCTGAGGTTTCATCCCCTCTACCAGCCTCCAGCTTCGTGACATTTATTTCTCGTGAAGAATCTCCATCGGCTATACTTCCCTCGAAAATAGACACACGTTCAGCATTCTCATCGTAAGTGAGGTCATCGACAGCATTACTACCGAGGTCAGCAGCGGCACCATCCAACATAATGACGCCCTCTACAACCTTGAAGTTACACTGTGCTCCCGCAAACACAACAGGCAGCATTTTGGCAGCAGCCTCGCTACACGTCTTGGGCGGGCACACCGAAGTTCCATCAGGCTTAACAACACGATATGAGTAGGTACCATCCGTGTCACCCAGACTTAACTTCAAAAGGCAACCATCGTACATCATAGTGTATATCCATCCTTTCTTGTAAAAATTACAGCATTTCTTAAAATATTACTTGCCTTTATAAAAAGTCGAACAACTTTTACAGTGACTTCACACGATAAAAAAGCTCCTGCCCAGTCATACGACAAGGCAGGAACTCTCATATAAAATCTTATTATGCTTCTGTCTGCACGCCATTCTTCCCTGGCATTCTTCTACCGAGGTTTCCAACAGGGTGCTCTTTCTTAAGCTCTTCACGTTTAATCTTCTGAGCCTTAGCTCCCTCACGAATAAGGTTCCCGAGCTTCGCAATGTTACGCATCTTAACACGCTCGTCAAGGAAAATCTGCTCATTCGGGTAATCCAACTTCTCAGCTTCATTCAACTCGCTGTAATTCTTCTGCAAGGTATCATCCAAATGCAAATCGCCCGTACCATAAAGGTGAACCATTCTGTGACAAGTGATGCAAAGGATAGCCGTATTGTCTACGCTGTCCTCGCCGCCAAGATAAACGGGCACGATGTGGTGAGCATCAAGGCAGTCCACGTAACTCTCGCCACCTCTACGGCAGCAAAGACATCTTCCGCCACTTCTTTCCATAGCCGCCTTACGAATAGACGGGTCAAGGCATTCACGCTCGCCGACCTTCTGCTTATGAGCTTCAAAGCCGTCGATAGCTTTTCCTTTCTCGAACTCCGCATTGAGCTCTCCGAGAGTATCATTAACCTCACCGAACTCATCCTGATTGATTTCAGCCGTAAACGGAGTAATCTCCCCGTTAAAGCTGCCCTCACCTTCGAAGTCCTCAAGGTCTTCACCCTCTTCGCCGCTGGCAAGCCCCTCTTCGTATTCTTTCTTACGACGGGCTTCCAACTTCTTGTATCCGAGCGAAACTTCCGTACGGTAGAACTTTCCACCAGCCACAGCACCCACAATCGCAGGGTCGTTATCAGTCACGAGGTCAATAGCCTTATGAGCCTCGCCTTCGTCCATATCGCAAAGGCTCTCTACCATACCTTCGTTACGAATGCCATCGTCCAAGCACATATTTGCGAAAGCCAAGTGCTCAGCACCGCCCCAGCCCTTCTGCATATTAGTAATAGCCTCCAAATACTTGAGGTTCTTACACTTCCAAGCGTGTCCGAATACACAAGGTACCTGCTCGAAACCAAGCTCCTTGCAGGCATTTAATCGTTTCGCACCATCTACAAGTGCAAAGTGCTCGTAGTCACCCTTAATAGGAGCCACCACAATCGGCTCAATCAAACCATTAACTGCGATGCTGCTCTTTAACTTCTGGTCAGGAATCACCACACGAATACGCTTGAGTACGAGAATTCTGTCTATAGGGACATACTCGCACATCAACACCTCTCCGTCAGAGCGTTCGCAAACCTTCGCTACGCCGTTATCGTGCATTACGCCACTGGAACCAACGTAGCTCTCAGTCATTAACGGCTCTGAGGACTCAATCTCAGCCTTGTCAGTAAAACTCAAGCTACTCTGAGGCGGAGCAGACTTTTTCTTGCTCTTACCTTTACCCTTGCTCTTACTCTTCTTGTCGGCGGGGTCGTCAGCAGGTTCTTCAGGAAGTTCCTCTACCTGTTTCTTACGACTCTTCATAGACCCGTCCAAAGTTAAAGCCACACGAGCTCCAGGCTCAGCGTCTTCTACTTCTTCCTCTGATTCGACTGCATCTTCAGCAGCCTCCTCTTCAGAGTCGTCCGACTCAAGGGAAGCAGTATCCTCGAAGTCATCTTCACTGACCTCTCCTTCAGCGTCCTCGAAGTCGTCTTCGCTGACTTCTTCCTCCTCGTAGTCTTCGTCATCGTCAACTATATCGACGTCGTCTTCCTCTTCATCGTAGTCTTCGTCATCGTCTACGACAGTTTCACCACCCTCAGGCTCCAGAGGCTCGTCCTCCGAATATAATAAAGGTGGAGCATCATCTTCGTCATCTTCGTAGTCGTCGTCATCGTCAACAATGTCTTCCTCATCGAGTTCTTCATCGTCAACTACTTCTTCATATTCTTCATTCTCGTTGTCGTACATACTCATACAAACACCTCACATATTATCTATACCTACAAGCAACACCTATCTGGGTGACCTCTCGAAGCCATACTTAGCAAATAGGTTCGTAACACCCACACCAGTTGCAAAACGTCCGAATGTCTTATATATGTAGTTTATCTCCTGCACAGCGTTGTTAAAGGCTGCATCCTGTTCTGCCTCTGACATAATCTCTTCCCGAGGAATGTTGCCGAGCATAGCCTCTATATAAGATTTATGCACAAATTCAAACACTTCCTCTTTGTCAGCATCTCCGTACTTTACACGGATATTGTAACGCCTAATCTCAAAACTCTTAGTCTCGCCCATACAAGAACACCACCTTACGCCACGTAGAAATTCATCATTACACCGTTATTCTGTGGCATAATCCCGAGTATGTCGAACACAAACTGGTTCTGACCTACCACCTTTCGTGTCACGTTACTGTCGAGCTTCTGTAACACCATCGACAACGACCAGTAATCAAGGAACGTGCTGTCGTAGCTTACCTTCTCGCTCACACCCTCAGAATTCTTGCTCACAAACGAAACCTCCGTAGACCCTACACGACCCATAGCCAGCATCATCCTTGAGCAGGAAAGTCTATCTTTAAGAAGAGCATCCTTGAGAAGCGTGTAAACTCTCGCCTGTTCCTCGCTGCGGGCTTTCTTATGATAATTGATAGCCTGCTTATAATCTACACCGTTTGCTACACAAAAATGCTGTGCACATTCGGTGAGCACCTTCTCATCAAAGGCAACAGACAAGCCGCCGTCTACAACAAAAGCATCCAGCGGTATATTCACACCCTCAGGTAAATTAACCTTCAGGCGTTCTGCTAATTCAGTTACGCTCTTAGTTACATCAGTAACAAACTCGTTCGACTTGTGTAGTACGAATCCACTCTTCCCCTCCAAGTATGCGGAGCCGATAAAATTCGTAAACACTGCCACAAGTAATTCCCAGTCACTCTCTGTAAACAACTCTCTGTACTTAAACTGCTCTGGCATAAACCCTTCCTCCTGCTTACTTCAGCGTCGGAGCCTGTATTACCGCCGCCGATTTATCTTCGCTAAAGAAGCAAGCACCATAGTCTGCGTGAGCCTCAAAGGTATCAAAACTCTGCGAATGTCTCGTAGCCACGCAGTAGAACTTACATTTTGAATTCTTCTTCTCTTCCTTCGTTGCGTAGATACCGAGAACATAGTCAGGTGTTCTGATGGTTTCAGCAGACTCACCACCTGCTGTTACGTCCAAATCCTCGTCGGGCTTATCACGAAGCCTCTTGATAGCTTCCTGCTTCAACTGGCAGGGAACTAATGCGAGAATCTTGTGCTTGTTCTCTACAAAATCCTTAAGACGCATATAACTGTCTGATATACGCTCTGACTTACTACCGTATACACCCCCACGACTTAGGATATTTACCAACTGGTCAATAACTACAACATCGTAAGGACTCTCCTCCATCTGTGCCTCGAGAACATCCAAAAAGTCCTCTGCATAGCAACTCTGCTGAATAAAAGAAAGTGTTCCGAGTTTTTCGCCCTGAGCGTTGTGATGAGTCGCAAGCTGAGCAAGAATCGGAGTAACTCTATCCGTATAGCCAGCACGAACCTTCTTGAACTTACCGCCAAGAATAAAGCTGGAACTTATATTCTCCTTAAGACCTGCTGAGGATGTCTCATCCAAAGCAAGCAATGCGGCAGCTATCATAGCTACCCACTCATTCATAGAGCCCTCCAAAGGCCACACGCAGACGTTTCTGCCAGCCCTTAAGGCTCTCGCCACCAAATAGGCGGTCATACGAGTTTTACCACCCTTAGGTGGTCCAGCGATGCCGAGAAGATGTCCTCTACGGAGAACAAAATTGTCGTCAATCGCACGGATGCCTGTATCAATAAAGGCACCATCAAGCTCGAACATACTATCCACAGAAGCCAACCATTTCTCATCGAGAACAACCGACCTCGTACGCTCGCCACGCTTTATCTTCTCAAGCAACAGTGTCTGCTCGGCGTAGTATTTCTGAGCATCTTCCTGCCCAGTAACACGCACACGCTTATTGAACTTGTTACGAACCCACTCACCTGTCGTTGAAATCTTCATACTCGTGTGCAGGATATTCTCGTAGAAAGTCCCTATAAACCACATCTTATAAATACGGGTTGACTCACGGAACACACTCTCGGGAACTTCCTGACCACGGTATTTTTCATATGCCTGCTTGGTCTGGTTAAGCACGTGGTCAAGATACTCCACATCAGTAAGAGTAAGTCCGCCTGTCATACGGTTGCGGTCTATATTCTCACTCGTAAGTATCTGAGCCGAGCTCGCCTTGATAATGCCCGTAATGTCCTCCACGTTAGCTATTCTCTCCTGACAAACCAGAGAGTATAAAATAGCATACACATCAGGAAACACATTAAGGCAAAGTTCGGCAACAAATGATTCCCGATACCTTGCCTTTTGCACTGCATCATCACCGCCAAGCAAACCACTAAAGATATTATCAATATGTGACTGCATTTCAGGTTCAATTTCAAATACTACCATCGTAACAACTCCTAAACTTTTTCGGCACTGTTTGCCTTAATCAATTATTGTTTTACTCTTCTTGTAGGAAGTAACTCGAGGGACTGACCGACGCCCTGCAAGAACTCCCCATTACCTCTGTCCACAACTTTTACTCCCTGCACCTTACCATCACGAGCGAGCCCGATTAACTTCTTAACGCTCATCTTTTTCTGCTCACCCTCTGGAGTAACAACACCGTACCCAACAGCCGTATTCGTAAGGTCTATATATCTTACCTTAAGTACATACAGCCCTGTACCAGTCTGGGGTGCAACAGGTGCTGCTGTTCTCTGCGGTACAGGTACCGCCCTCGGGGCTTCCGCAGTCGGACGCCCTACAGCGGGACGTCCTATCTGACCTCTCTGCACTCCTGCTACAGGCTGACTCGGTATCGCAGGGATACGGTCAATGTTATTACCACTCGTAGCAAACTTCGCAGGAAAATCACCCCTATAATTTTTGAAATCTTCCTTACAAAAACTCAACTGTGTCGGCTCAAAAGGAAGCCCCCTAAAGGTATTCGTATAAGGGTCTAAATACTGCCAGCACTTCGTCTGTGCACTGTATCTCACACGGAACACAAACTTATCGTGAATAACGTACCGCTTCGGAATGTGCCCCACGAACCTGAGCGTCTGTCTCTTTCCGTTATAGAAAAGAGATACAGCATCACGCCCATCAAACCCCAGCGAGTTCAAATTATAAACTCGGTAAACATTGGGCGGGAACTTCTTCTTGTTAGGCGTCCTATCAAGAGCTGCCGTCCCGTTCATACAGAAGTTCTTAACACCACTCGTGTCGTCGAAAATATATAAATCCTGCTCAAAAGGAGACAGGTTCGTCTTCACCGTACCGATAAATCCCCGACGCCTTGCTCGCATAGTCATTCCCGTAGCATCAGGTTCTATCATCATCCTACTAACTGCTTTTCCCATAAGGTACCTCCGTTAGAACAAACTCTTCATCAATTCTACTGACTGAGCCGAACCAGCACCCACGGGTGTCAAAACATCTCTGCTGGACTTAAAGTAGCAGTACAGTTTATGCAACCTTGGGTCAAAGCCCTCGTCATCATCCGAAGAAAAACTACTCTCTGTACTTACTACAATTTCTTTCCACATATCACCGAAAAACCTGTCCGAATTATACAACTCGAAATTCAAGTGCGTGACTACCACAAAGCAGGACAAAGCATTCTGCATATGAGCGGTTCTGTACGAGTAAATCTCGTGAACAATCTCACTATCTACTCTGGCATCACCACACAAATACACGCAGAGCAGCGGTGAGTTGTATATGTCCTTCAAATTGCATCCGCCAGTGTCGGCACCTGTCTTATCGTGCAGACCTTCCTTCAGGAAATGAATATCCAATACTGATAAGGCTGGAGCCTGAGATTGAGCCAACACCCACTTATCCTTCTCCATATCACCAAAACCAGCACGGTACAGCCCCATCAGCCACTGCAAGTAGTGAGTCATCGGCTGCTTAAGAAAACCGTGCGGAGCACGTATCAGCATATTCCTCTGAAAAGATTCCGTCTTTCCGCAAATGAAATCAGCATAGCCCCTAACAAACTTCTGTAAAGCCTTTGCATAAACAAAGTCCGACATAAGCACATAACTTTTGTCGTCCAACTTTTCATTCTTCCAAAAACGACGCAGCTTCTCCGTTGAAGCCTTGGCGTCGTTTCCAAAATCGGTAGTAAAAAACTTATGAAACTGTTTTATATAAGTGCGGTTGAGCCCGAGCTTATCCGCTATAGCAAGAGTTTCTTCTGTTAACTCTATTTCATATATCTGAGGATTCTCAGGCATATCCAGCGGAGTTTCTGGCTCGGCAACGGGCACAGAAACAGGCACAGCCAGAGACTTTATCTCTTCTGCGTCGTCCACATCGCCTATTGCACTTATATACTCATCAAACTTAATGCCCAAAATTCGCACCTCGCATTACTTCATAGCCTCCGCCTTACAAACAGCCAGTATATCCGTAGAGGCGTCTGCATAATCCCCAAGCAGTTTCTTTTTATTCTCAGAACGCTTGTAGGCATTCAAGATATTAGCAAGTTCCTCCCCGTGGTATGCCATCACAACATACTCTCTGACCTTAGCCGAGGTATCTCTATTGATACGACTCGCAATCTGCAAAAGTCTCGACGGGTTAGTTACCACTGAGTAGAAAATGCAGAGTTCTCCGATTGATAAGTTGAGCGACTTACAGATGTTTGTAATAAGCACGTTAACCTCACCCTTATTAAAGGCGTCGACGAGCTCCTGCCTATCCTGAGCTCTCGTCTGACCGCTGAGAATAGCAGGAGCCACACCCAAGTGCCCAAATCTCTTCACAAGGTCGCTGCAAATGATGTCCTGCGTTTCCGTATGGTAACAATATATAACAATGTGTCTTACACCTGCCTGCCACTTACGCTCAATAAGGTCATACAACCCCTTGAGCTTCGGCATATGCTCGGCATCCATAGGCAAGTTAAAGGTACGCTTATCCGTTAACGGAGCAATGTCAGGCGTAAGATACGCTGAATTCCAGTCACAAAGAGACGGGCAGTTGAGCACTTCAGCCCAGCGACCGCCACAGGTCTTAATACCGTGATTCATCTCTTTAGTCTTTTCAAACAGTTCACAGGAGCATACGTTATTTCTTACGAAACCAAGCTCCTGACGGGTTCTCGCAAGATAAAAATACTTCACACGGCTACGGAACAAATCCGTGTTTACATATGAAACAATTACTCGTTTAGTTTTCTGCTTTCCACCCTTCACCCATACCTTCTCGAGGCGAATCTTACAGAATCTGTCCTCCACCCAAGTCTTATTCTTAAATATATCAGGTGAAAGCAGTACAAACTGGGCGTATAAATCCTCTATTACCAGCTCAAATGCTGTGGCATTCAACAGAAAGACATACTCCACGTCGTGCACCAAAGCCTGAGCGTTCACAAAGGAATTCGTCTTCATACTCTTAACCACGCTGCTCTCGTCCAGTACACATACATTGAAGTCGAACAACTCGTGGAGTTTTTCCAGGTATGTGACAGCATACTTCTGGGCAAGCAACGAGTGCTTAATGATGATGCCGTCAATATTCGCAAGCTCTTCTTCAGTAAACAAGTCTCCATTAAAGAGCTTTCGAAGAGTAGCATTGCACGAGTCTATAACGACCGCATTCAAGCCAGAGAACCTTACAATTTCACGCTGCCACTGCTCAGCTGCATCGGACTCAACACAGACTACAAAGCCCTGCAAGCGACCACGCTTCTTCAAGCGGCTAAGAGCTGAACACAACTCTACCGTCTTACCAAGACCGCACTCATCACCCAGCAGCAAGTGCTTTGCAGCAAGCATATATGCCACACCGAACTTCTGATACTCGTCAAGCGACCCGTGGAATTCTGTGTCTATGCACTGCATAAACTCTTCCTCTGTAGGAGTCTTCGTCAAAAATGGTTCGTATGCTTTTATATCCCCAGACAAAGCCCGCTGTTTAGCGTACTCAATAAAAGAGCCTCGAGCAGCCAAAGGAGTCTGCAAGTAGTCAAGCACAATTTCCTCGGGGAAATCGTACATACTTTCTTCCAGACTTTTTCCAAGCTCGTCACCGCAAACCCCAGTACGCAACAAATGCTCAAGCCCTCTGACTTGAGAATCTGTCTTGCCGCAGGTCTGTGGTTTCCCTATCTGTTTTAGTTCTTCTTGTGAAAATATTCTTGCCATCGGAACCACCTACACCTTAAAATATACCACCTAAACTGTAACATAGAAATAGTAGAATGTCAACCCACTTATGCCACACAAATTATTTATTTGTAGTAAAAACATATCTCAGGGTCTCGGCTGCAAATCCACACAGCCACTTTTGATGACTCAGGGTACTGGCGTTTTCTCACCGTATCCCGTGTCAGAACATCATAACGAGTTCCAGCGTAGACGTATTGTACTCTTAAATGATACCTTACGCCAAAGTAGCCACGTGTTTCCAGCGTGTCAGCTATCCCCTGCACAAAATCTGCTGCAACTTTAGTATCAACCCTTTTACGGGCTATTCTCCGCTTAAGCCACGTGACTAACAGTGCCATAACACTGAGCACGCCCACTGCAAACAGGCATATACCCAAGACCTCTTCTATATTCATAAAATCTCACCACATTCCTCATAAAAATACTCCGAGATGTTCCACCTCGGAGTATTTACACTTAAATCGTAATCACTGGTCCACTGAATATCGTACATAGACACACGATAACTGCAATCACAAACAGGGAGCACAAGAAGAAGTCTAACCCATCCCAGTCTCTTTTCATTTTTCACTCCTTACATAATTCTAATCTGTCTGTTACCAATGAAGCACTGCCCAACCAAGTTCTTAATGGCATCTTCCTTCGTCTGATTTATGCCACCAGCATAGGTGAACATATAAGTCAGAGTAGTCTTTCCATCCGATACCATTCCGCAGTTGATTACGTAAGACTGTCCATCTATCTGCACGGTGCAACGACCGCTCACTCCTGCCTTCGTAGAGTCACCTAAGTAAATATCTGAGAAGGTGTAGTCTGTGGAAGCCGTCTCGAACCAGCTCTTAATGTACGCCTGCAATGCGTCCTTATCCGCCTCAGTGCTTCCGCCCTCCTTATTGAGCTTACCTGGGGAGAACTGACCCTGAATCATCTGCTCCTTATTGTATGTGTAAAGCACACTCTGCACAGCAGTTATCTCCCACCCGCTCTGGGCGTTCAATGAGCAAAGACCTTCATTGAATGTAATTGTATACCCAGGCACACCAGACGTCGAATTCGGATACCCAAACTGAGAAGGGAATACCATCAGAGAATTATTCACATCCATTTGAAAATATCCCGTTCCCGTAGGCTGACAGGTAATGCCTGTCCCGTTCTGACTCTTCTCAAGAGCCTGATATTTTTCCCAAAGAACCCTGTAGTTACCCTCGTAGTCAAAGTTATCCTTCTTACCACAACCAGCAAGTACAGTCATCATAACCACCAACACAATACTAAGTCCCTTGACCCATCTACGCTTCATAGTTATTCACCAAGCCTTTCTCAATTTCCCGCAGGTGCATCCACCTGTGAACCTTCTCCCTCGGGGGCACCACTCTCTGTGGTGCTACCCTGAGGTGCTGCGTTTGCACTCGCCCCGCCAGCGGGCTCTGTAGCATAATCATTGATATTCTCAACAAATGTAGTCTGGTTAGTCTCGAGAACCTCGTAGTCGCAAATTCTCCAACGTCCATTATCCTGAACAAACGTGTAACGAATCTTCTCTACGATAGGTTCTGCTGCCGAGTTAGGAGTAAATGTTTCTGTTACAACCAAGTCACAAAGAACTGGCGTACAGCCCTGATACTCAACAGGTGAGATAGAAACCGTAGACCCACCATTAACTGTAAGATAATTCTTCATACGAGCGATTGCGAGGTCAGCTCTATGCTGGTCAAACAGTCTCTCTGATACGCTATAAACATCCTCGATACCAATATGTGTTCCATACTGCTCCACATCTGCATCAGACTCGATATGAAGTTTACGAGCATTGCAGCCTGTGTAGTAATCCTGCAATACGCTGTTGATTGCGTCCTGCATTTCCTTAGGAACCGTCTGTGAATACTGGGGCAAACTTGCTGCTACCATATCTGCCAAAGGAGTAGGCTCAATATAAGGTTCGCTAACCATCACAGTGCTGACAGGAAGTTCATCCACAATTCTCGCACCGTCTGTAGTCATTTGAACAGCGATATAAACGAGCTCCTTGTACTTACCAGTACATCCAGTATTCATACCACCGATATTGTACTGACGGTTGCAACGACAGATATACAACTGGTTATTCTCATCGTAACCCACGATAGCGTCCAAGGTAGTATTGTAATCTGATATAACAGTTCCGACACGACCATAGCACATAAGTCCCGCATATGCCTTGTTAAGAACAAGAGTACCGCCCGAAACACCTGTCAAGTCCTCGTTACAAATTACTCGGTCAAGTCCGTACAATACTTCCTGAACCTGACCCGTAATATTGTCCGTAAGCATCATAGGCTTAGCATCTTTCCAAGACTTCAAGTTCGTAGAGCATTCCACTGACAAAGGAAGTGCAGCTACAAGAGAAAGTCCTTCTGCCGAGTCCTTTATATAATAACGAACAGAAATCGTAGCACCTGTTCCAACGAAATTCGAGTCAAAAACATTTAATCCCGTAGAACCTGAGTTACCGAAGAAGCCTCTACCGCCAAGCGTGTAGTTGGCAGCCTCCTCAAAGATGTCTGTATTCGCACTCGCATAACCATTCGTAAGCGAACCTACGATAGTGTTCACCTCAAGCACAGGGAATTCAATTCTCTCATTCTCGGGTATAAGTTCACTCGTCACAGGAATATTGAGACCAATATCGGTCTTGATTCCCTCAGAGGAAAGAGAACCTGCCCAAGTAAGGTAGTCCTCGTAGCTTACGTCAATGCTTGAAGCTGCCTCCTCACGAGAGTAGTCACGAGGAACAGCATAAACCATAGTGTAGCCTTCAGGATAGCCCTCGTCAGCCACACGCTTCATAGCCTCACGCATCTCCTCCTCGGTTACCTCGTTGTCCTCATCTGTATCAGGCAAATAGTAAGCAGCGTATGCACCCTTCTCAGGTCCAGCCTCGATATTCCAAGCCGCACAGAAGTCACGCAACTCGTCAATATCTTTTAAGTCGTTCGAGTTGAGGTCGCACTTTTCAAAGTCGAACTCATCCTCATCTTTTTCGTCGTCCCCGCTTACAAACTGAGTAGGGTCGAAACCAGCATCCTGAATTCCCTGCATAGCAGCTGCACCAGCGGTCGTGTCTGCATCATACACTACTGTGATAGCAGTAGGTGCCCCAGCATTCATAATAACCCTGTGGTCACCCATATCATACGCAAAGTTATACATTACAGCATTCTTTACGCAGTAGTCATTCATACAGAATGCCACAATCAGTCCGAATTTATCGTCAGCATACCACTTACTGCTGTCCGCTACCTTCTGCACAAACAAGCCGTCGATACCTACCATATCCGCACAGGCAGGAATCTCCAGCTGAGGAGCTCTCGAGGCAGTGTATGTCACGTCAACGACATACAAGTCGGAAGCATTCATCACAACAGGCTCCCCCGAACGCACAAGCGTATATCTGTCGAGCATATACTTCATATTCTCATAGGTAGCCCTATCAATAAGCATATTCGTCATTGAGTTCGGAGCACCATTAAAGGCGTCCTCAATCTTATCGACCATACCTATCAATCTCTGCTTATCTGTAGCATTTGTTACAGTATGATACTCATACTGCTGCACGCCCGATTCACGAGTATTAACATACTCTGAAGCCGCTATTGACTCCTGATATACCTCATAAGTTGACTTTACGAGGTCATAAGGCAAATCTCTCGCTGACTGTCTTCCGCAGCCAGACATTAAAAGGGTGCCCGCCATAACAAGTGGTACCACTCTACGCATTTGTTTCTTCATAAAGAACCTCCATCACAATAAATTGCGTAATTATATCTCGCATCAAAGGAGTACGCTCCCGTTGCCTTCAAAAATAAAAACAGCATCAACCAGAAGTAGACCCGTTTTTAAGCGAGTCAATCAACTCCTGCAATTTCTTTACGCCATCCGTAAGAGCTGTCTTGTCGCTCTTCGCAATGGCTTCCTTTATCTCACTCAGCTTCACCGTAATCTTAGCCACCGTTTCATTTGTTTCAGGGTCTATCTTTTCTACGGTCTCCGCAGGAAGTACCGCCCTGAGCACATCCATCGTGTCAGGGGTATCGCCCTCGGACAAAATTACAAGGATATTCACCATCTCGGGTGTCACCTTGGTATCTGGGTCAACTAACTGCAAAACGGAATATGCCTTCGTGAATAGCTCACCCTTATCCACATCTTCCCAGACCTCACCAGCCTTCTCAGCCGTTTTCTCGGACAACTTTTTCACATAATCAGCTGCGGTAGCGTCATCGGGCAAACCGACCGCCTCAGCAACATTGATTCCAAGTCGCTCTTTCAAAAAACTGTCCGCAGTAGTCGCTATTCGCTCCCCGTACGAAACAGCTCCGTTCAGCCGTCCGTCCACAAGCTCATCCGCCCTACTGTATAGCGAGCTGTCCTGTACCCCCGCAGAGCAAGCAGCGAGCCCTAATGCCGAAACAGTCAAAAGCATTACACACCACAACCTACGTCTTTTCATAATTTCTCACCCTCCGCTGAAAGTACCCGAAAAGCTACTCCGACAGGCAGTTGCTTTTCGGGTAGGTTTTCTTGCATCTCACACAATGAAATTAAGTTTTTGCCCATCTGTAGCCTGAAGTGCACACATTGAAATTAGTTTAGCAAACCCAATCGGTATCTGGGCTCCCAGGAGTCACCGCGCTTGGTCCGCCCTACTTAAAAGTGTGCTTAAAACTTACTTATCACAACACGAAAAAATATTTTAATCTTGTATTTTACTGTGGCGAAAACTTATCTGACACCTTTTGCCTTATACATCATCTGGTCACTCTCCCGAATAAAGGCATCCACATCTTGTAATGCGTCCGTCTTGGCAATGCCGAAGGATATGTCTATCTCTGCACCTTCTCTGCCCATCAAACGAATTCTGTCCTTGATATTCTCAAGACGACGCCTTAACTCGAGGTCAGAAACATCCGTAGCAATAACCGTAAACTCGTCTCCACCAATTCGATAAACGTGGTTCTCCCCGAAGGAATCCTTCAAAGTCTGTAAGCAATCCTTCAGTACCTTATCTCCAGCATCGTGCCCATACAGGTCATTCATAGACTTAAAACGGTCAAGGTCAAAATAGATTAAACTCAGAGCCTTTCCTACGTAACCCTTCAAGTCCTCATAAAAGCAACGCCTATTCTTTGTATCCGTCAGATAATCATAAAAAGCAGCCTTGTCCATAATGCTCTGACAAATCCTCTCATACGTCACATCAATCAAGAAGCAAAGGTGCCCTACGTGCTTACCAGCGGGGTCTATAATCTGCTGTTCGTATACAGAGTAGTACACGATTTCCTGCCCTCTACTGTAAGTGTATATGGTGTCATCCGTATTCTTTGCATAAGGGTCAGGGTGCAAAAACAGGTCTTTCCAGACCAAATAATTTGTCATCGTAGTTCCATATCCGCCAAGCAGCTTATCTGCACAAGGATTCATCTTCTGAATTTCGAACTTAGTGTCGCATATCAGAATAGGAAAAGGAATTGCCCTAAGCAAAGTGGAAACCTTGTGCTCAGCCAGCTTAACTCGTGTCATATCCCGTCCTATACCGCAAGTCCCTATCAGACTACCGTAGCAATCTTTCAAGGGAGTCTTGTACGTACGGAGCTGCATTACATCACCGTTTTTCTCCACGGACTCGTCAAACTCAAGTGTCTTCCCCGCAGCTATGACCGCCTGCTCCGTCTTCCGACACACGAAGTCATCCTTTGCATACTCCTCTGGAGAGCTACCCCAAATTTCAGGATGCTGCTTATTGATACATAAGTCATACGACTTACCTACCACATCACAAAAGGCTTTGTTCAGAACCATATGGTACTCATTTATATCCTTAAACCAAACCATATCAGGGGCTGAGTCAATGAAAGTCTGCAACACCCTCTCATATGTATGAGCAGTATAGTCGTTCGCTATCTGACGAAGCCAATTCTTGAACAATACCTGCTCCATCCCAAGCAAACCCACATAAAGCAAATTAGGCTTAACGACAAAGTTCTCAGGGAACACGGGTGGCTTCTCTGTCAATAGAACAAAGTAGCAGTTGTTACAAAGGTCTCCGCCAAGGTATAAGCTGTCTGAAGCCAAATCCCTAACGGTAGAATAAAGTCTTAAAAGAGCATCGCCCCTCTCCATAAGAGAAAGGGACGTACTATCCGCACTTATAACGGGCATATTTATTTGTTCATCTTCGTCAAACAGAAGCGTGCCGTCCTCCTCGGGGAACGGCAGCACCGCTGTAGTTCGATTGTCTACATAAACTAAAGGTAATCTAAGCATTATATCTCTCCTATTTACCAAAGTTGCGAATTCTTTCTACAATAGCCTCGTCATCACGAGTGAAGCATCGCTTCATATACGACATATCAGGTATGTCTACCCCGAGCTTGTAGTATGCCTTCGCTATAAGAGTAAGGGTGTCTTTCATAGTATTGTCATCCTTACCTACGCAGAGTGTATGTGTGTAAAGAGGCGTAGTCTGCATCTCACTCGTCCAAGCCATATCACCCGCATTAGGAAGCGGAATTCCAACCTTACTCTGAGCAAGGTTGGCAGCAGATAAGTCTTCTGCCGAGCGGAATGTAGCCTTAAACTTCATAAGGTCTCTGGTCATAGGCTCAACCAGACCAGGCACTCTGTGAGGTATAATGATAAGTCGCAAACCATATGCAGGTAACTTCGAAACCAAGTTGTTGATGTAGCTCAAGAACTGCGGTCTCAAATCTTCACCAAGATTCTGCTTCGTCTCTTTGAACATACCATTTACTGACATATACTCATCTATGATAAGAGTAATGAGAGGCAGCGAATCCTCACCCTCGCCAGCAATGTAATCCCAGTAATTCTCGTAGCCCTTATCTTTGAAAAGTTTCTTACGACGCTCACCCTCTGTGTAAATGAGCTCCTCGAGAAGAGCCAGAATATATCTCGGAGCCTGCGGGTCGTCCTGAGCAGGGCAGTGCAAGCCCATTACGTGAGGCATAAGCGACATTGTATCAAACAAGCCCGTTGCCTTAGGGTCAATCAGAATAAACTGATGCTGCATAGGTGACTGCAAAATCATCAGATTAAGCAAGTAGTACATAGTAAACCAAGACTTACCCGAACGAGTCTGACCACAAAGCATTACGCCGTTATCAGGCTTCGCATCATACAGTACCATCTGACCAGCATTATTAAGACCCAGACAGATAGGCAGCTTCTTGCCGCTCTTCACATATTCCTCAAAAGCAGGGGTGTTATAAATGTCACCAAGTGATACGAGTTTCTTCGACGGCATAATGATGGAAATAAAGTAATCCACGCCCTGAGCCACAGTCTTGCAGACAATCTGCGGAGCATCACCTACTGCCACCGCAGTCTCGCCGCTTCCGTTATTCGCATCAATAAAGCCCTTAAGCTCCTTATCAAACTGCTCAAGCTGCGACTCGCTCTTCATTTTCGAGAAACGGGACGCCACTATACTATAGGACATAGCCGACTTCTTAATCGACTTAATTCTCGTAGTTATATCATCACTCTCTACAGAAGTAACAATCTTTATTGCACTGAGAATGCAGTATTCAAGCGTACCCCACTGACTGTCCTCTGATGTAATGTCCTTAACCTCAGTAAACGTAGGATAGTAGCAAGGCAGTATATCTTTTGCCAGCTTGAATATCGTATCCTTCTGATTTCCGATTGCAGCCATATCGTTGATATTATCAAGCGTACGGCTGATAACCTCAGGTGCCTGATTCTCCACAACAACCTTACGAGAATTGTCGACCAACTCCTCGGGCTCCTCATCTTCCACAGGAGGTGTAAGAATAGCATCATAAGGATTGGAGTCCTCCATAGGCATATCGTACACGTCGTCATCCTCAGTGTAGCCTATCTCCTCCATACACTCCTCCGCAGAAGCAAAGCCGTCCCCGTTATCTTCCGCAGCATCCTCAGCGGTAATGTCCAAATCGAGCCCAGTAAGACTTCTATCACCTCGCTTGAGCTTTGCAGTCATTATCACGCCAAAAAGGGCACCTGATATAAGTGACAAGCCCCCAGCTGCAAAACTCGCACTGAACAGAGTGCGGGCAGTTGCTAAGCCTCCCTCGAGAGCGTTACCTGCGTTCACAAAGTGTTGCGTAACGAGGAAGCCTACCGTACCTATAGGCAAGCCAATCAAGCCAAAAAGAACCCAGCCAGCCCATAAGCCGCCGAGAGAACCTATCGGAAGTCGTCCGAGTATTTTAAGGGATTCTGTGAAGACCTGTCCAAAAGATGTCAGACCATTCTTGAACTCTTCCCCGTAAAAATCCATCATAGAGTCCGTGAAGGACTTGTTTCCTTGAGCCTGCACATTAGCATAAGGGTCTTGCCCGTCAGCCGCCCCAGGAAAGCCAGAGGAAAGGTCACCTGCTCCAACGAGCCCGTCTGCCACGCTATCCGAAGGGAAGTCATCAAAACCAAAGTCCCCTCCCCCATTCAAATCAACGAGGTTATCAGCACCAAATCCCTCTCTATATTCTCCTCCATCAAAACCTACATCACCCATTAACTACACCATCCTAACCTTAAATGCTGTGAATAATCAGTTTGAGTCCAACGATTATGAGCAGTACCACAACTACTGAACCAATAATAACGCCTATAAGTCGACCGACACCCTTCTTAGCTTCTCCGTCGACATAGGCGTACGTCTTGGCGAATATTGTAACCATCACAAGTCCTATCCAGACCAATAATCCATAAATCATATTCCCACCTACTCTATCTGCACGCCTGTGTTATACAAACCACTTCGAGCAATACTCTGCGGAAGCATACACTTCGCAGTAGTCGCTTCACCATCATCTGTATAAATACAGAAAGCGTGGTCGTACCCGTCTTTTCCTGAAGCAATGTTATTCAGCTCAGGGAGTAAATCAGGGAGCCCGTATTTCTGCACGAATGCCTCTCTGGCACCCTTCTCCAGCTTACCTACCGCAAAGTTCTGCACATTCTGACGAAGACGGGCATTTACCTCGTTCTTATCGTCCAGCAGAGCCATAATGTCGTTCGTGATAATCAAGTGTACGTCACCACGCTTACGACCGCCAGTAATGCAGTTCGAAATAATGGAACCAGAACCTTCGATGGCTCCCCAACGCTGGAACTCTTCCCAGACTTTCACATTAAATCTATGCTGAACATACTTACAGTGGTTACTGATAAGGATGTTAACATATGCGACTGACAGCTGCTTGAGAGCAAGAATATCTGCACCTGTAGCACTAACATCGGCACCCTTCATACCAAACGAGAACACCATCAAGTTAGAGTCGTACAAGTCGGATGCCTGCAAAGGCGTAGAAAATGTTCCGTACTTAGCCTCACCAGGCTCGAAATACACGCTGGTAGCGTCACGTAAACGGACTGCTGCCATATGCTTGTCCCTATCTGTCTCGTTATTGAATTCTCCAGACACCACGATATTTACAATCTCGTCATAAATGTCGTGAATTCTCGCACTCTTAGAGTTAGGCCAAGTCGACATATCCTCAGTCACACCAAGAGAGTCATACATTCTCTGAACGGCAAGAGACAGAATCTTTGTAGCCTCGACATCCATCGCTTCCTCCCCGCCAGCCATAATCTTAAACATAGCTGCGATGAAGTCCTGAGCGGACGCCTTAGCTGCTTTATCCAAGTCCTCATTTCCAGTAGCATCTGCTATAGCACAAGGGTCGAAGTAAAGTCCTGAACCATTGCCGAGCTGAATCGTCAACACGTCCTTGTCGTTTCCACCACGCACGAAGTTTGCGATGTTCGTATACTCGTCGCCTTCGTAGTCCATAATACATATCTTGAAATTATCTGCGAGCAGATACATAAGCATATTCTTAACGAAGTAAGACTTACCGCCACCAGTAGTAGCAGTAATGAGCCAGTTCTCAGCCTTGTCAGGGTCAGACTTAAAGTGACGCATAACAACTGTGCCGTTAAGAACGTCCAGCCCAAGAACTGTCCCGCTATGACCAAACACACCCTGTGAAATCGTCGACATACCGATTACCATATCATCCGTCATCATACGGCGTGGTAAAGTCACCTTAACGTCATCCGAACGAGCAAAAGGGAGTATAGCCCTGAGCTCGTCGAGCAGCGTGTAGTTACGACGCACCATACGCAAACGAAGCGACTTAGCGAGTCGCTCAACCTCTACGCAACTCTCTTCGAAAGACTCCATATCACTATGTATGTTTCTCGAGTAAACCCGAAGAAGCACCGTGCAGTGAAGAATCCCACGCTTATACTTCAAGTCCATAAAGTTGAAAAACTTGGTCGACTCAATAAGACGCTTTCTCTGTTCTGCTGCCTGATACTCCTCAGAAAAGTTAAAGACGTTAACGTCGTCGCTTGTCTCAGCTGCAAAATCAGACCACGACCTCATTCGTGACTTCATTTCCGCACTGCCCCAGTCTATAGGCTTAGGCTCACAAAGATAAGTAACGTCCACCTGAGTAGAGCCCTTACAGCAGCCACGAAACAATGACAAGAAGCCACGTTCGATTGTGTCGGGATAACCATATATCAAGTAGTAGCGATTCACGTAACGCTTACTGTATATAGCGTCATCCAATACCACTACGTCAGAAACGCCCACCTTCCGTGCCTGCGAGAAACCTCTCGCAAGACGGAAGCCGAGCATCTTATCATACATCTTAATTGCTTTAGAAAACTTTGCCATACCTTACAGCTCCTTATATGAGAGTCAGGTCACCGCACTTAGATGCAAGTACATCCATCAGTGACTCTGAGTTGCTGCCGTATAAAAGCGAACGAGCTATCTGTGTTGCTCTGGCAGCAGTCTTCTTGCTGGCACCACCATCCGCACGCATCGCCTTTACAAGACGCTCATTAACCTGAAGTCCGAGCAGTCCCTTGCAGGTAACTGTAGCCGACGAGTATCCAGAACAAATTATCTCGCTGACATTAGTTACGCCGAAAAGAGCACGGGCTCTATCAACGTCGTGAGCGGAGTTTGCCACGATAAATCTACTAACAATACCACCTGTCACCATATCAGCCCTTGCACCGAGACGGTCGTACACGATGAGCACGTCCACGTCTGACTGCAAGTAGTCCTCGATAGGGGAAATAATCCTGCTCGTAATAACCACTATAGGCTGAGCAACGTAACGCATCTTGTCCTTAGCAAACTCCTTGAAGTCTACCACAGGAATGTCGTTATCGTACTTGCCCTCGAGATAAGCAGTGTCATCGAAAATAACCATTCGATAGGTGATATTCGACTTATCCATCTTCTTCATAAAGACATCCAGTGTCGATGCAAGACCAAACACGTAAGAAAGCTCCTTGAAGTAGAGTACGTGACTTACGGAACAGGTGCTGACACTCTGAGTCGTAATCGTCATATACTCTGAAATGCTACTCTCACCCATAGGAGTATTCAGCTGCACAGTAAGTTGAGCGACTTTGTCGTTGAGCGTAGTTTTAGTACGCTGCAACTCAAGAATCTCAGACTTCTGCTCACCAATCTGCTTAGTGAGATTAGCTACCTTCTCGTCATTCGCCGTCCTCAATACCTCTGCTTCCTGACGATATTTCTCCTTTGCATCCTCCGCATCCTGAAGTTTCACAGATACAGCGTCAAGCTGTCCCTGCAAAGCTATCACAACCTCGTCATTCGCAGCCTGCCCCTTCTCAAACACGTCCTCACGGTCTGAAGCCTGATTCCCAAGGTAGTCACCAATCGCTCCGATTGCTCCACGTGAGTTACTGACCTTCACGGTTTTGCAAACAAGCCCGTCAGAGCCGTGAACTGTCTTACAATACCTGATAGCACGAAGCACATCATTGAACTCCAACTCAAAGCGAAGCTGGTCAGACTGTGTGGCACGAAGCTCTGAAAGCTCTCCACGTGAGTAACCGTATCGCTTATTTTCAAACATATAGTAAATGCAGAGCACCTGAAACAACGAAAGTTTTCCGATGTCCGCAACCGAAAGTCTTAAGATAACACGAGCAAAAGCCTCAACTGCCTTGTTCAAGCAGTCAAAGCCATATGTTGCCTTAAGCTCATCAAGACGTCCAAGCATATCCGTTACATTGTACTCATCATCGTCATCGCCAGTCTGAGCAGACAGCCCAATGTCCGAAAGTACAAGAACCTTCTGAATGCTGCTACGTTCTGTGTCCGACTTCAATTCTCCCCTATCTAAGTAATCTCTAAGCGCACTTAAATCTGATGAAAGGACTACGTAGTCCTCTTTAACATCTCCTAACAAAGTCGCCACCTCCTAAACCTTATAATCCAAACACTGAAGCTATCAACTTCGAATATTCCTTGAATCCCCTTGCTGTGTCACTATAGAAATGCTTACTTCCAACCATCTGCTGAACCTGCTGATTGAAAGGCAGAGTTGCAGCAAATTCCATTGAAGCAAAGTCGAGCTCACACTCGCCACCTACAAGTTCGTTAGCGATACTCTGCACAGCACGAAGTGCCTGCTTCGTATTCTTTACTGGTATATTACCCACAAAAGAATACCCACTGCTCTTTGTAGGCACTATGATAGCGTTCTCTACCAACTGCTGAGCCACGGCGTTGTCTTCCACATTAGCTATTCTGAAAAGCAAGTTCGTAAATCCGTAATTGCTCGCCTCTACGCAGTAAAGTATGTATGAAGTCGTAATAAACCCTGTCAGCTTATCCAACGCAGCATCGAGCGGCATATCGTAAATGATAAAGTCGAACGAGTGCATTAACTGGTTATGAGCACGGGTTACGTTATTTACAATGAAAACCTCATTGGTCTTAAAGGTATCGCTGGCAAGTCCCATAGTTGAAACTGCCAAATTCTTCTTAACCACAAAAGGCTTGTTACCTGAGTTAAGCCCTGCTGAGAAGATGGAACGCATACCAGAATCATCCACAGGAATGTTCTGGATAATATCGTTGTGCATATACGAGATACCTCTCGTTTCGCCGTCCATATCAACAACAAGAACCTTGAAGTGCTTTGACAACACGTTACCGAGATTCATAGCCACGGTACTCTTTCCTGAGCAGTGCTCTCCAGTAACCGTTATCTGGCAGCATCTCTTCGCACAAACACTCTTGAGTACGTTAAGAGCACTCTTAGAGAGTTCAGCGTTCTCTACAGCTGCCAACTGAGCCTCATCCAAAGCAGCTGCCGTGGCATCAGGCGTAGCTACAGGAGCTACAGCAGGAGCAGCAGCGGGTGCTGCCTTCTGCTTCTTGCCAAAGAATCCCTTCTTCTTAGGAGGTTCGGGCTCATACACAGGCGTAGGAAGCGGAGCCGCAGCAGGTGCTGTTGCCTTACCGTCATCGAACTCGTCCTCATCACCTGTAGGTAAATTATTCGACGTGTCTTCCTCAGCGTCAGCAAACTCCTCGGCAGCAGGTGCTTCTTCAAAGTCATCAAAATCACCTATTGCAGGAGCCTCTTCAAACTCATCCTCAGTGTCCGTATCAAAAGAAGCAGGCATCTGAGAAGCAAACTCGTTCTCGCTATCCCCGTAAGGAGCCTGAGGTTCTACCTCATCAGCGTCCTCGAAAGAATCCGCAGATTCGTCATCCCCATCGAAGCTGCCCTCAAACTCATCTTCAAACTCATCAAATTCATCAGGAGCAGGAGTCACTGGAGCAGCGGGAGCAGCGGGAGCCACAGGAGCTGTAGCCACAGGAGCAGGAGCAGGAGCCACAGGAGCAGGAGCCGCTGTCTCATCATCGTCCACAAAGTCATCTGCGGAAGCATCTGCAAATCCGTCGTCCTCAGTCTCGAACTCGTCGTCAAAATTAGGCTCGTCAGCAAAGTCGTCCGAGTCGGCGTCATCAAAATCAGAAGCCGAAGCATCCTCAAATCCAGCCGTATCATCAGCACTCTCGAACTCGTCTTCAGGCACACTCTCGAACTCATCTGCTTCATCAAACTTGCTGAGAACCTGCTCGATGTCCTCGTTATATTCAGCCTCGCCGTACAAACCTACAAGGGACTTGCTCACCTTTATAGCACTGATTGTTGAGCCAAGTGCTGACTGGAGCACGGGTCCGATGCCGCCCATACTTGCGATATGCACGATTACGAGGTCAGAAACATTACTGAGACGCTCGTAGTCAAAAGCACACGCCTCTCTCGTCTTCTCCATTACCCATACTTCAGGAGCCTCTGCTGAACGCCCAAGTAACTGAGCCAGCTGTTCAAGCTCCTCAGCATACTCCGCCATTACCTGCGGGTCGTCATCCGTAGGATATGTGTGCCAAAGCAACGCTTTATCATAATTGCTCCCGTGATTGAGAGAGTTGTTCAACTCTGTTATGGAATCGTAAGTATCGAGCTCAGCCCCAGCTCCCATAACCGAGCTGAGGTTATTGATGGCTTTCTTACTGAAATTTACGAGCACATTTCTCATCTGTCTACACCTTCCTTAATTTCTTTACTCATCCTCGTCGTCCTCCCAGTCCATATTAGCGAGAGAATCAACAAGGGACTGCTTATATACACTACTATTAACAATAAACTTCGCATACAAGGTATCCTTGACCTTGAGCACCTTAGCTCCAGCAAGTTTATCTTCAATCTCCTTAAGCATACCGTCGACCTGCAAAGCCCCAGGTATCTGCGTCACGTTCTTAAAGGTATCAGCCTCACCACCATAGTACGATTGTAAATGTGCCTCCTGCAAAATATGCTCGCCAAGATTAAGCCCGCTAACGTAAATTCCGAGCTTTCCAAGTTCTCGCATACCCATCGCTGTAGCGGAGTGCTTCTCTCCAAGCGTAGCATTAGGGCACCCAAATTCATCCTGTGCCAACATATACAGCTCACCCTTCGTACAAATGTGGGAAAGTCGAGCGACTGTCTTTAGGAGGGTTACTGCTCTGGATACGTCCCCGAGAAAAACCTCCTCAGCTGCGGACTTCTTGGTATAAACGAACCAATATTCGTTCTCATACTGAACCTCCGCAGAAATACTCATTAGATACCCGAGCTCGTCCCTAATCAACTCCTGCACTGAAGAGTTATCAATCTTCACTTCCTTCTTACGAAGCATCGTAAGTCTCGGGTCGTCACGACAGTTAATCATCATCTGCTTCCTGATGACGACGTAGTCGTTCTTGATAAGCATTCTGAGAGCATCACTGAGCACATCATAGTATACCTCCTCGTACTGTAAACCTTTACCGACAATAGACCCGTGCTGTATCTGAATCACCAAACAGGTCTCGCCAGTACCCATATACATAAAAGAAAGACTATCACGGTTATCCCCTGAAAGTCGCATAACATTATCAAATATTTCCGCAGGCTGAGCCTCCTCATAATGAGAAGCAGCAAACAGCTTATCGTATTTCTTCTCCTCGAGAATAATGTAACGGATAGCAAAGAAGTCCACTATCGCCGCTATGGCATTAAACTCCAGAAAATACAGGGCATTCCCCTTAATAATCGAGTATATAATAGTAAACACAAAGAACGCTCCCATTATGGAAAGCGTAAGTATCTTCCAAGGTCCGAAAAACGAGTCCTCTCGACCCATCCCGCCATCCACACCTTTAGCCATTCTTAATTCGGTCGGATACGCATATTCGTTCAATCTGTCTGTACTTGTCATTGAAACATCTCCTATAATAGCACGGGATGGGATTTGCACCCACCATAGCTGACCCAAAACTAAAATAGTGCCTTAGTATAATTCAGCACTACTGCCCTCGCTGTCTCTCGAGACAGACGGCTGTTCTCCTCGCATATCAGCCTCGCCCTACGTCTACTCTTGGTCTACTACCGTTACCACGGCACCAACCTTTACCAAAGGTACCAGACTGTGCACTTGCCTGATACTCATTTGTCTTTTCCGCCACCGTGCTTAAAGTCGTATTGTTACTTTCGGCTTAGTACGTAGCATAAGACTGCAAAGTTCAAAAACCTTATCAAACGATACCCCTTATTCTTAAAGTCGACCAACTCTCACGAGCACATAAAAACACCCCTCAGGAGTTTACCTCATCCGAGGGGTGTTTGAATTAAATTTTTGTCTTAGGGGGCTCTGATTTCGTCGACGAAGTCGGAGCAGGTTTTGCAGGTGCCTGAGGCTTAGGAGCCTGAGGCTTAGGAGCACTTCCTCCACCACCTGAGGTCGAAGTTGTCGTAGCAGGCTTTGGAGCTGAGCCTCCGCCAGCATTCGAACTTCCAGAACCATTCGAGCCGCCTGAACCTGAGTCGCCAAACGCTTTTGCCATAAAGTCTTCTGAGCGGGTATCCAGCGTCTTACCTCTATTCACCGATTCGGTAATATAGCTACCGCCCGAAGGATTGTCCTTCTGATTTGCGTGTACTTTCTCAGCGGCTTGGTCAAGCGTCGTGTTCGAGCGTGACCTTGCTCTGTCTATGTCGTTACCGCCTTCCTGGGCTAAAGCTGCACCAGCAGCACCGCCCACAGCACCTCCGACAGCTGCTGAAGCAGCTACATCGCCACCTGTTGCTGAGGTAGTCGTACCACTTCCAGTAGACGGTCTTCCAGTACCGCCTGCATTGTGTCCTGTTACTGAAGCAGTAGCGTCGTTCGCAAGCATTCCCTTAGTTGCTCTATTGAGCATCTTACCAGCAAATGACTGATTGAACTTATGGCTCGCATAAGCAGCTAAGCCTTGTTCACGTGCCATCTCGTAGTTAGCCTTCAAGTAAGCAGCCCCCATATCGTTACCATTAGCTACCGTTCTCATAAAGAACTTCACTATGGATATGGTGTAAAGGATGTAGAATACCATCAAAGATATTATAAGCATCGTAGCTCCACCCTTAAATCCAATGCTGCTCTTCGAAACAATTATACCCGCACCGCCAAGTGACATCATAAATGCCTGTATCACAAAGAGCACTGCTGTACGAAGCACGAAGGAAAGAGTATTTACCAAAGCTGCAAGTATTACGGATGCCTTCGTCTCTAAAGACTCCACTATAGCACTAAGTGCTGCCCAGATATTTACACAGTACAAAATAGCCAAGCCAATTCTCAGTACGAATGGAATCACTACCGCTCCGAGCACTGTCGTAATGAACAAGAAGATTGCCATAATTGGCCCCTCATCAGCGATGTAACCCTCTACAACATCCTCCACAGTATAAGCGTTCGCCTTGCGATAGTTATTGTAAAGCATCTGAGAGAATACGGTATCATAAGAGATACCACTATACTCAAAACCGTTAGGTATAATCTTAAACTTAGCATTCGTCAAGGCTGCCTGATTGATGTTATTTGCATAGGCTGCTAAGCACTTAACTGCAAGCAAATCCTTAAAGGAGTTGACATCAAGCGTAGACGGAGCATTCACATATACGTTGACCGTCTTAACCAGCTCAAGCATTGCCTCGTCATTAGCCTGCACGCTCGCAAGCTCTACCGTACTAAGGCACCCCTCATCAATTCCCAACGCTACCATCTGAGCCCTGCAAGTTACAAAAGGTCTGATAGTGTATGTGTAAGGATTGATTGGACATACAGACTGCTTATCTCCAGCAGAGTTGCGAATCGTCTGCATCTTTATGTTCTGAGGATTCTCGTACAACTTTATTGCCCAGTTAGAGCCCACCAGCCAAGAAGCGTAATTGTCCTTGTAGATAGGGTAGTCCCAACCAGCATCCTCAACTGTCATCGAGCCGTATGCACCAACCACGTCGGCGTCCGTAGCGTCATCCTCACCCAAGCCTATCTGAGAACCACCTGAGTAGATGGAAGCCTCATACATAGCAGGAGCGTAATATCTGTAGAAGTAATCCAAGTCAAGAATGTCTCTTGCATAATCCGTACCCTGAGCAGTTCCCTGCCAAGTATGGTCAGCCGCTAAGGAGCCCACAGCAGTGTTGATGTTGTAAGTTCCGTTCACAGTCCCCTGCAAGAAATTCAGGTTGTGATACTCTCCAGGAGCGTCTTCGAACTCGATTGCTGTACCGACCATCGCATCAATAGTCTGAGCAGTATTGAAGTCATAAAATGTATCCTGCATTACTGCGTAGAAATAAGCGAGCGGTGATTCAGTTCCAATCAGATACCAGTGGTACCCATTATTGGTAGCACTAAGCGTGTGGGCGTGGAAGTTACTTGCATATTTACCAGCACTGTCTAAGTATGTCTTATACTCAGAACCAGTCTGCTTAGCGACTAACTCTATATTATGGATTTTATCCGTAGCGTCTATATTCGACTTCCATACATCACTTGTCATTAGGGATGTAGGAGCAGGCAAATAGCCTGAAAATGTAGTCGAGCAGTGAAGCGGCGTTGAAGGAGGTATCAGTCGTCCCAAAGACCTGTAATACCACACGTTTCCCGCAGAGTCGTACAAGTCACCATCCGCAGCTACCGTGATACCCGTGCTCGAACTCAAGTAGTTACCTGCTGAACTAACATCAAGCATTGTAACAGTGTCACCTATAGCTGTAGGATAATAGCCCCAATACATCGTCTCCAGCTCAGAAACCTTCTTGTATGCTCCAACACGAAGAGTATAGCCACCTGCTTTTGCATCCTCAACGGTTGTCTGGTCTAACAAAGTAGGAAGTATCCAAGCCGCAGAAGGATACTGACTCAAGTTTGCGTACAAGCCAGAAAGCGGCATCGTATGCTTATTGCTTATATCCTGCCCAAAGTGTATAGACTGGTATGTCGAAGAGCTAAGAACTATGTTCGCCATAGTCTCCTTATCCAGTCCCATCTCATCATATACATCCGAATCAGCATCGTACAAATCTCCGAGCCCTACCTCTGCATAGCGGTTCTCCACGGCGTCAGCAAGCCACCAAATATCGGCGTTAGCAGAATAGCACTTACCTGATACAAAGTTAGCAATACCTACGCCGCAATTAAGCATAATAGGTATGCACACAACACCGAGAATACCAATAGCTATCTGGCATACTGCCCAGAACCAACCCTTACCACGAGTAATGGCTGTCCAAGAGGCAAGCACTAAAGCCACGAACGTGAATATCAATATAATCCAAACTTCGTGGTCTACAAGCCAGCTTGTAAATGGATTCTCAGAGATTTCCTGCAAGCAAAGCGTCGAACCCGAGGAAACACCTAACTGCTTACCAGTCATCTTGTTGTAACTATCCGTACAGAACTTAGTAAGTGTGCTGGTTACAAGCTCACGACGATACTCAGCACCCTTTTCAGGGTCAAGAAGCATCATCATACGCTGTCTTGCAGCGAGTTCCTGCTGCTCCGAATCAGGAGCCGAGATTCCCATAGCTGTAAAGTCATTGAACAAGATATTGCTATCAAAGAACATCGGGTCAAAAGCCGACTTAGCTGTCTTTACGCCATACTGGTCATTCTCACGCCCTATCTGATAGTAGTTAAGATACGTAACATAGATGTATGATGCTACATCCTCAAAGGTGCCGAGACCATTCGACATAAACTGACCGATACCTGTCACATAAGATGTCTCAGACAAAGCATAAATCTTATAAAAATTCTGGCTTGGCATCAAGCAGTCAGGGTCATTACCACCCTCCTCTTGGTCAGTCAAATCACCAAAACCAGATAACTTCAACTGGTCGACATCAGTAAACTTAAGGGTTGTATCTTCCTTATATCCTGAGTAGTTGTCAATATCGTAAGTAGTCTTAATCGAGCTGCACTCAGTAAGAGTAGCAAATGAGTATTTCTCATCCCCTTCGATACAAGACTGAATATTACCTATAAACTTAAGTGCAAAGCCACCAAATGGTCCGTAGCCTACGTCGCTGTAGGTCTGTCCGCTATCTCCGTGAGTATAGTCATATACGGAGTGAGCAAGTCCGTTAATGAATGCCTGAGAGCACTCGCAACGAATCTTACCTTCGTCATTTACCATACCGTTAGCTCCCTTTGCAGCCCACAGCTGTGAAGACATCACACGCCACGAAGAAGAGGCTTCGAAGATAGTGCAATGAGCGTCATCCGAAGAAGGGAAGTAAATCTCATTGAATATCTGAGTAGGCGGGGTATGTCCACCATAAGAATGAGTTATGCACATCGAAGACGTGGTAGCCACACTATTCAACTGTATCATCAGGTAAAGACTCGGCTTATTCTGATTAAACCCGTTGGTGTTTTCACCTTGGTCAGTAGTATTCCAACCACTGTCGCCACTACCACCACTAATAGACAAATTCAGTGGATTGGCAAAACGCATACCATTGGCGTTAGCACCCATTGTGAAGTCACCCTTCATAAGGTCGTATAAAGCCTGATACCTGTCTTTACGTGAAGAAGTGCTAAGAGAAAAGCCGTCCACGTAGTAAACGTAGCCGCTATCCGTATACTGAGGAATCTCCACAAGAGAAGCCGCCACAATTCTATTCAACAAGTCAGCCGACTGTGCGTAGAACATACCCGTAGACCCAGACTTCGAAGCATTTACAGGATACCCCGCATAACCCATATCGTTTCTCCAGTCTGAATACACGGGTCCACGAATATATGCTGCATAAACATCTGATGTCTGCCAGTCAATCTTCAACTGCGACGAACCTCCACGAGAGAAGGTGTTCATCATATATCTATTGACATAGTTAATTGTTCCATCAACCGTAGAATGCGAATTAAGACAGGCTGGAAATACCATCTGTCCTGAGGAAGCAATTACAATGTTACCGAAGGAGTCTACAGCAAGAGGCTGGTCGAACAATGCCCACATATTCTCACTGAAATTCGCTCCATCCGTGTTATACATATAAGCCAATAAAGCATTCAAAGCATCTGAATCATATGTATTGGCTGTATCAAACATAACCTTCTTCTGACCCTCTACCTCCTTGTAAAAACAAAGGTCGAGCGAAAGAGGCATATATAAGTTAGAGTCTAACTTCTCAAAAACCTGACGTGCCTCTTCGCCGTTAAGGTAGTGAATACCGTCGTCAGTGCTGATGCTTGTCACGGCTCCGTAGTTATACAGAGAACGAAGGGTAGCGTTTACCTTCGCATCAGCCTCACCATTTACAGAAAAATTATTCGGGTCAGAACCACACTTCTCATATGTAGCTATATAAAGAGCCGAGGTATGATTGAACTGATAACCTACCGCTACATCAAGCAATCCCTTAAGAGTGCGGTTGTTCACAGGGTCATTCTTAGTTGACATCTGCAAAGCGTAAATACCACTACCACCATCTGTGAACGCCTCAGCATAAGTCTGAGTCATAGGCTCTACAAAGTTAGACAAGTATACACCGAAGCACTCTAACTCATAAGGATTCCACGAGTCAACAGCAAAGTTTTGATTCAGCACAGGCGAACCAACTGCCAGTGCTGAACCAAGCTGCTCAGCTCTGTTAGAACAGAGCCCTATTCTTATGTTACTAAAAACTCCCGAAAGAATCGTTACTACGAGTACCACGGGAAGCGTAGCTTTCATTACGCCGCTAAACAGAAATTTTCTCATCTTCCATACCCCGTCCAATATCCTGAAATTAGTCTCAGCAACAATGCTAAGAACTTGAACATCTTAGCAAGGATTACGCTGGCACCTACAAATATCAGTACCGACCCTGCCACACACAATATTACGCTTCTTGCAAGAGCATTTAAGAAAGTAGCGTAGTGTGTATTCGTCGTAGGCGGCATCGGCTCTGCACTTGCAACATACCTACCGCCAGTAGCAAGACGATAGAAGTCTTTATCAAGACCGCCGTAAATATCAACTGCCCAAAGAAGGATACAAGCAATGGCATAAAAGATTACTGCCCAGCCTATAACATTCGAAGCAGTCTTTATCATATTGACAGTTCGATTACCTCCACGATGAGGGTTAAGTACATCAAGCTCCTCAGACCAATACTGAGCGGCATTTACGTCGAAACGCAAGCGGTTATCACCATTCGCAAGATACGAATAATTCGTCTCAAGGTACTGCTGAACTACCTGAGGATTTATCCTATATTCGAAGTTATGCTTCTGCAAGTAATTGTTCCACCAAGTAAGTGAATCAGTAGGAGCTTCCGAAGTTACCCAAGCGTGATAGAAGTTACCGTGCTGAATACCCGTACCTACACCAACTGTATACATTACGTTAGGAATAGCAGCACCTTCCTGCGACTCAGTTACTGTATAAACCTTATCAGCATCCGTTTCACTGAACATTGTGTTAGGAAACGGCTCTGAGAATGTGATAATATTTGTAGGCACGTAAGGCAGCTCGTCAATTCTTGTTTCAAGATTGACGTCCGTCACGCCGAGGTGAGCCTTATTCTCAGCACCCTGCACATTCAAGGCGGCTACAACGGATGTAGCATCCATCTCATTACCGTCCTCATCAGCAACGGCGAGAGTAAGCACGCCAGTATTATTCACAGCGGACACCGTCTGATAATACGTACTATCTGTAAGACTTCCTGAACGACCATCCCAGTAGCTCATACTTGCGAAATTATTAGGTGTAAAATTCGTAAATGCCCCCTCAGGACTCGCATAATCACGCATCCAATCTATAAGATTCTGACCTACAGTCTGGTTATCGTTTCGCAAGCCAAACATATCGTCCTGATAGTTAGCAGCAAAGTCACTGACCTTTATACCGATAGGGAACATCATATTGTAGCCATAAGGAGGCTGAACGCCCTTCCAGTCCTCATCGGTCTGTGATGAATAACCAATGCCGTTAAGAGCACGAATATCTACTATATCACCCAAGAAAATATCGTCTATAATCTGTGAGCCGTCGATTGTTACGTAGTTGCCTATCTTTGTGCCTGTTGTACCCTCAAAGTAGTATAAATGATTCGTAGAATCATACTTCATAGCACTCGGAAGCAATCTTATCTTTCTTCCTGTAACAACAGCATCGCCCTCACCTGCCGCATCAGGAAGCAAAGTGGACTCCACGTAGTCCATAAGCACAAACTGAGGTACTATAAGAGAGGATGTATTAAGTGAGCCCTCCCAAGCGTCCAAGTAAGTGCTTATATCTGATTTGAAGTAAGAGTTCCCGTTTATAATTTCAAGAGCGGGGTCATCTCCCTGAAGATAATCCGTAACAGGTACGCCACTAAGTTCAATAGCGTCATTATCACTCTCCCCGTCCTCGGTATCATTATCCCACAATGGAACATTACGAACGTAGTAGTCGCTCACCATCTCAGAGAACATAGTCTTAGCTTCAGTTATATTCTCTCGAGCAGCTATCTGCACACGACACGTACTACTATGACCCGCTTCATCCTGCAATATACAAACACCACCGCTTCCAGAAGAAACGCCAGTCGAGTCCTTTACTGCAATACCGCCAACAAAATTGTAGTCAGCATACAAGGTGTCATTTACGCCAGTAGAAGCATCTGTCTGGAACTGATACTCGTCACCAAACTTATAGTCAAGGCGGTCGTAAATCAGGTTGTAATATACAGGAGCCGCCCCGAGCCCGATGTAAGCACGCTTACCCTCCTCATCAGTGTATAAGTAATTCACTGTAGATACAGGATACGCCATCAAGTAAATATGCTGGTTAATGATAGCAAAGCCACCGCTCGATGTTCCCAAAACCGTCTCCATTGCATCGAGAACACGAGGGTTTGGTCCGATAAATCCCAGCCCAACTGCCACAGTGTCTCCACTCTTAACGGGAACAACAACACCAGTCTTCACCTCGTTAAGATTAGAAGTTATCAGTCCCTCACGAGGTATCATTGAGTAGGACAGTATACCAAATCCAGGCGGAACCACGCAGATACTGGTTGGCTCAAAGTTCTTTATGATTGCCCCGCCATCTACAGTCAGGTCTGACGTAGAAGCAGAAGTAATTACACGTGAATTCTCATCATCCCCTCCAAAAAAGTTATACAACTTCTTCTGTATCTCAGAAATCTCCGTAGCACTTGCGGTCGGACTCAACACATATATACGACCATAGTCTACAACAGAGGAACTCAAAACCTCGTAACCCGCAGAAGGTGTACTTGCCGTTTTACCATTCCAAGCGAAAAGGTCAGCACTTCCTATGTCCGTGAGCACGCCACTTCGTATATATCCTCCAGAGCTGAATTCTTCCCACAGAGAATCTTGGCTATTTGTGGACTGCTCTAAAGTATAGTTAGAAGGCGCCATAACAGAAGTCGCACCACTCATCGCAAAGAATGACTGGAACAGCTTATCATTCTCACCACCAGAATAAGCGTCCGAGAAAGTTGTGACACTACCTGCACCGAATGCACTGTATCTATCTTCAAGTGGATTGGCAGTAGGTGCGTCCTCACCGCTCAGCTTCCAACGATACTTGTCAGTATCCCAGATAATGTAAAAGTGTTTATCACGGTCGTATATAAACCCATAGTCATCAGACTCTTTTAGAAACAAACCTGGATAGACACTGTTTGTGTCAATAGCCCCCCACGAAGAACTTGAGAGTTTAAGAGCGTCGTCACGCATCATAGCAGGCTTTATAAAATAATTTATCGAAGTGAAATTCATATACAAAAACCACGAATTACTAAAACTCACCTCGCTATCATCTGAGTAAGTGACAACATTTCCATCCTTATCCTTGAGCGTAACGTCACCGTAGAAAAACTCATAGGAGGGGTGATACGTTCCATCACAATCAGAACCGTCTATAGTAACTTCAAAATTACCTGTTACAGAGCCACGCCCCTCACCTGTAGTCATAAGAATGCTTCGAGCGATATTACTGAGTTCTGCAATACCAGCACCATCCGCATAAATATTGTCGAAGTCAATAGCATTGAGGTCAAGAGCTTCCTCATCGCCCTCGAGAGCAATAGCTATACCACGACCCTTAAGAAAGTCACGTGCGTCTTCTATATAATGAGTTCGCTCAAGCACAATCTGCTCGGAAACACCACGCAAAGTATCTGTGGTATCCAAATGGATAGCACCCATCTTGAAACCACAGCCCGTAAGCGTAAGCATCATAAGAACTAAGGGCACTACCCTTAGTTTCTTAGTCCTTCTCTTACTTATATCTTTATGCTTATTCATAGGCAACATTCCCTCCTCTGTTAAGCACCTATTTTACAAAGTGGTATTGATAAGCCTGCGTAAACTTATTGAGAAGCGTGTATATATCCTTGTCGTTTACAATTATCTGGTCACAAACTTCGGATACCTTACGCATTGCGAAATCTTCCTTATCAGCAAGCATCCGCCTGTGCCACTCCTGTGAATCAAATGAGCCACGCATCTTTGCCCATTCCGTTCTCTGAGCGTCATCAGCCTGTATATAAACTACAAAACACTGGTCGCCGTATGCTTTGCGAAACGCTTTAGCACCCTCTAAGTCCAGTATGGTCACGTAAGCCTTATCAGCATCCAGCTCTCTGTACTCATTCCCGTAATACCACGTATCAGGTACACCACCAACTGTAGTATCATACGAGCGATATTCAAGCATCTGTCCTGCATCTAACTTCGCAAGAAACTGTTCTCTGCTTACAAAATAATACTCCCTGCCTTCAACTTCACCCTCACGCATCGGGCGAGTAGTCGTAGAAACAATAGGCTCAAAGCCGCTCTGCTTCAACATTTTCTCAAGAGTATCCTTACCACAACTTGACTTTCCACATAAAATCACCAGCATTTTCCTAATCTCCTTAACAATAGTTGTTTTCTTTAATGTACGAGCGTTGACAAATACATATCTCTCACTGTTTTTCCAAGCCACATTATCAGCTTCATTAAGCCATTCCCTGAAAAGAATATGGTTACAAAGAAGCCGAAAAAGATGTAGAAGTACACCCTGTGCTTCAAATAATAAACCAGCCCGTGAGCTACGCCGTCTGTATCCGCCTTACGGGCAGCAGTATCACGAGTCGTATGAGCCAATCTCACACCACCCGTACCGTGACTCTCCTTACCAAAAGCAGCCATTACTTTATTTTTAGCCGCACTCAAAAGGAGCCTATATGACGGGAAGCAGATATACATTAAGTCCAATGCCGAAGTCATCAAAATCATAACCATCAGCACCCACACCAACAATGTGAGCAAATTGGAACCGAGCGTCGAAAAGATGTCCGTGTAGAACGGATTCGACGTACTTCCTACTGTTCCCTCAAGCGTCTCCGCCCACTCTTCAAGTCTGTCTATTAAATCTCCCATAGTTTTACACCTCAACCTATTACAGCTGCGAAGGTCAGCCTACCTAAAAACAAAGGCGGTAGCATAGTCTTACCTATGCACCGCCTTATCTAACTACTTATTCATCCTTCGATTAGTCATCTTCCGCAGGAGGTGCGAGCATTGAGTCGAAGTCACCATCCACTGCATCAAGTGCCTGAGTCGCACCACTTGCTGCCTTAGAACCAAGGTTCATCAGCTTGGTTGCGGTACCAGATACAAGAATGACAATCATCGCACCGAGAACTACGTACACGATAATTCTGCTCTTGAGGTAGTAAACGAGGGGATTCTGTTCTCCACGGTCGCCGATTTCTACTGCACGACGTGCATCGCCAGAAACCATCTTGTCGAGACCCTTACCTTTCTTCTCACCAGCCTCACCTGAGATAGCATTGTGCATAAACGGGAAAACGACATACATAATCTCGAATGCCGTGTAGATTACGATACCTACGGTAACCACCCATACGATGATACCAAGGATAAGTCCTACAGCAGGCATAAGACCAGAAAGGAGTCTGCTCGCTCCTTCGGTATCAGCAGCCATATTAGGAGCTGTACCCTCTCCCGTTAGCAAAATGCCAGCCATACCTACCTGATTTGCCAACATTGCTAAGTTCATAATACATTTCCTCCCTTCCAGAGTGTTTACGTGAAGTGGTCGAGCACTATCATCACTATCGGATAGATACAAGCCAGTGCACAGAACAACCACTCAAAAAATGTTGCTATTTTGAACACGAAATCTTCCCACGCTCCCCCAGTGTTGAACTTCACGAACAGGAAAGACTTCGGAACAAACGAAACTCGTTTTTTCTGCCAGCAGAGTATGTAGATACCGTCACCAGTTAACATATCCGCAAACAGATGTGTCAGCCATCCGCTGAAAAATCCTACCCCAGCCATCAGCCAAAGTGGGTAAGCAAAAGCCCCACTGAGAAACTTTATGCTTATATAAAAATACGCTGCTGTGCACGCTACGCAAATATCCAAACTGTGCGTCTGCCTTGAGCGGTGCTTACCTCCTGTTAAGTGAATCAGGATGTTGACCAACTTCGTCACAACCGTCTTCTCTTTAAGGTTAACCCAAGCGTGGTCAAGGTCGGGGAACAGCGTCCCTTCCTTACAGAATTCGGCACACACCGCCATCATCATAAGGAAGTTCAGATAATTTACAACCGTCCAGCCTTCTTCGGCGACTGGTAGGTAATTGCTCAGGAAGTCAGGCTTCCATATACTGACTGCAAGACAACCTGCGTAGGCAAACAGAAGCGAAATTCGCTTATGTGTCTTACCTAACATTATTTCTTCTCCCCGATACGCTGACGGAGACGCTTGCCTACCGTAGCCCTATAAATTGTTGAATCACCATTCTTTACAGGAGAAATACCCACACCAAGCATATTTACTCCTTCGCCCTCGGCGAGTCTATCAGCACAAACTTCCATCTGAGCATTCATAACTCTGCGGACAGATGCCTTGCTCATTCCTGCCTTTCTGGCGATTTCATCTACATAGATAGCCATTCCTATACCTCCATACTTATTCTATACCTTTTACTGCTCCCAGTCATCCTCAACGATGCTCTCTGAGTCATCATTCACGACACTTGCAGTCGTTGTGTCCATGCGTTCGCACACAACTTCAGTCAACACGAGCTCTTCTTCCTCATTCTGCTTAAACCTAAAGCGAAGCAGATAATCGTCCTGTGCGTAGAATAAATCTGCACAGCCGTCCCCGAGAGAAGGTATATCGCAGTCTCCGTATTTAGACTCTATGTCTGACACGGTGCACCCATAAGTACACCCCTTCCAGCGTACATTGGCAACCTCCTCAGCCGTAATGTCGTACGACTTAAGAGTACCATTCTCAAATGTAAACGCTGGGTTGTCCACGTCGACCCCGTTGTACCTTAAGAACTCTGCCGTAATACCTGTAGAAAAGCCGCCTCCGTAAAATGTTCCGAGGAAGTCGCTGTTGGCAACGTCCTGTACTTCCGCCTTGTTCTTACTCAATGATATGTATAGAGCAAGAAGGCATAAGCACCCTACAAATAAGATATACAATGAACTCTCGCTAAACTTCTTCAAAACCTTTTTCACCTGACAACCTCTACAAAAACATAAAATATCTTGGCACACTCGTGCCACTTACTACTGAGCTACCTGTGCATATATGCGTAGCATATTGCCCTCTACGTTGTACTTATAGAGCAAACTATCCATTGCAAGAAGCGTAAGTACCGTGTTCAGCTGCTCGTCCGACACATAAAATGTGATGTCCTTAACATCTGTCGTCTGGAACAGTGAGCCACAGATATTATTGATGCCACGCAGAATATCCTGCGACTGCTTCTCCTTTGTAATCTGCTCCTTCAAGTACATACGACGACTCTTACGCCTACGCTGCACTTCTTTTCGCACGTCAAGAGCGTGCTTAGTATTCTTGAATATATCGCCCATATTCTTAAACTCCCAAAAACCCAAGCACGCTCGTCACGTGCTTGGGGTCTCTCTTCTTAGTACCGATTGGCTTATCAGATGTTTCTCATAGCCTGAGTAAAGCCGTTACCGATAGCATAACCTACGTGGATGTATACTCCTGAGAGCATAAATACTGCAAAAGCTGTAACGAGAATGAGTCTCACGAAAGAGCTTCTGATGTATGCTTTGACACCGCCGCCAGTCATTTCCTGCTGACCAGGCTGCCCCTGCATACCCATTCCGCCGCCATAGGCACCGCCCATTCCGCCGCCGTAGCCGCCAGCCATTCCACCGCCCATTCCGCCGTAGCCACCTGCGTGACCACCACGTCCCTGACGATTCATAGGCATCTCCTTAGGCACGCCTGCTGCCTGATGAGCCTCATTAGAGATAATCGGGAATCCGCTTCTCTCTGCTGCGAGGAACATTCCCTGAGTGAAAGGCACTGCGATAAACACAAGGTCTGCCACACAGGTAAGCAACATACCTACTGAAAGGAGCTTCAAAAGGAAACCAAGAATTTTTCCACCTACGGTATCAAAGAAAGCTGCCGTTCCCGAGTCTAAAGTAGGGTCAGGAATGTCGACCATCTGCTGAAAGTCGATTTCACTCATATCCCCACTTGAGGCAGGATTCGTACTACTTCCCGTATCATCCGCCGCAGGAGTCTCTGTAGGTGTTTCCTCCGTGGTCGCCTCTGTCGTTACTTCGGTATCACCTGACGCCGAAGGGTCTCCGTCTGCTGCGAATACCCTGAAGGGCATAAACAGAACGAAGATGGCAACCATAAAGGCAAACAGCTTGATGCCCAAATAGTTCCTTACACTTAATCTTTTCATAACCAACACCTCCGTTTAAGTTTCTTAACACAAGCCCCGACATAGGCTTCCAGTATAGTACGCCGTCGGGCAACTTTTAGGATTTTATTTCAGACCTCCTGAGCAGATTATAATTCTCCCTCGTAAGAAATCTGATGTGCTCAATGCCAGCCGTATCCGTCTGCTTTCGAGTCTCTGTCGTGCAACGTATATAATCCCTGCCTGTGAAGCTGTGCATCACTCTGGCATTCGTGAGTACAAACTGGCTGCCCTTTACCGCCGCTATAAGCTCCGACTCAGTATACTCATCTGTATCTGCCTTACCCGCTACAGCGACCTTATATTTGTACTCAGCGTATTTCTTTCCGTCCTTCCAGCGTATTCTCTCTTCTACAGTAGCTTCCTTCATTATTACAAAGCCTCCTGTCTAAATGAGAAGCCCACGCATAATAATGGGTGACTTCCCTGCCTTACGCATACAGTCCATACTGCCGAGAGTATTCACCTCTAACCAGTCGACAGCCATATTCTCTGCTTCCGCAGTGTCCTTAGCTGTACCATCACGCAAATAGGTCTTCGCCAAAGACTCGGTCAACTTGTCATAGTCGTATACCAGATGGTTGTCCGTAGTAATACCGATGCACCCATCAGCAAACTCGTCACCTTCCAGTACGACTACGTCCGCAACTTCATCCTCGTCGACCATCTCACATATAATTTCTTTCAGCTCCTCGTTCGTCATTCCATCCTTACCTCCGTATGTTCTACAGGCTTTCCGCAGCGACTACAAGTCGTACAAGTCGGAATCTCTGTCTCCGAAATACTGTCAGTCCACACGTACGCCCTGTCGCAGGAACGCATAATTCGCACGCTGCCTTCTTTAGGAAAGGTGCTCTCGTGTATTATCTTCACATAGTAACAATACTTAGCACCTGCCTGTAAGTCGGATACCTCTTCCTGCTTATAATCAGCCTCCGCAGGTACCTCTTCCCTCGGCTCCTGTGTTCGCTGCTCCTGTTCCAGACGTTCTTTACGAGCGTCCAGCTGTGATTGAAAATTACTCATATCCGTAGGTGCTGGTTCTGGTTCCGAGTCTGCTGCCATAGCCCGCAAAGCAGGATTTATACACGACCTGTCCCACTTGTCCTTATTGATAGCGTCCGTAATCTTATTCTTGAACTTACGCCAGCCTGAATCCGAAGTCATTGCCACGCTCCTATCAAAATGTGTTTGGCTGTTTAGCCCTTACTGCCCAAAGTAACTTTCATATTCCTTATCGTATTCGTCATTGTCCGTCCCATTGAATGTAAAATGCTTATTCGTATCCCCTTCGTACACGCTGATATACAGCCCGCCAAACTCGGGATAGTCTTTCATAGCGTCCATCAAATCGCAGTAAAAATTCCAGTAGTCGTCAAAGACCTCTTCGTCTATAGCATCCTTATGGACAAATACGATTACATAGTCAGTGAGCGTACGACCGTCCATATTGTAGGGCTCACCCACAAGCATAAGCGACAGGGAGCGAGTCGTCTCGCCGTAGTCATCCTCTTCTTCAAGCGGGTCAACACACGGATAGTCCACACGCACGTCGTCCCACAATTCCGCACACAAACGATATGTATAGTCCGTTTCTATCTCATAGCTGTCAGAGAGTGGGAGGTCGAGGTTCCTATAATAACGGTCTACCACATAGCAATCTATCCCACCTATTTCGGCATCATAACGATAGTCCGTGTAGTTCCTGCCCCACTCGTTTTGCAAAGCCTCCCTGCTCTTATAGTCCAGCGTGGCATCTTCGTCTATCTCCTCCACGAACCTCTCAAGACTACGCTGACTGTGGGGAGATACCTTACCACAGCCACAAAGCATAGGGCAGAGACAAGCTGCCGCAAACCCTGATATAAGTACCCGCCTAAATCTCACAGCTGTGCTTCCCATTAAAAAGTGTCCTCCTCATCAGGGGTGTCTTCCGTTATGTCCCCCTTGCCCTGAGACAAGAGCTTCTGACGGAACTCCTCTTCCCCATCCTCAAGCTGCGTAGTACCCGCCTTCGCCTGAGCGACAGGATTTACCTGAGCAGAAGCCGCAGGCACAGTCGTCTGACTTTCTGCAAACACCTTGGAGTAAAGCATCGCCGCTATCTCCAGTATAGACAATCCCTCATCGTATTTACCTGCGTTCTTCAAACGCTCCCTGCATTCACCAAGCGTCTGAATAACCATCAGAGCCTGCGTGTCCGAAAGCGTCATCATAAACTCTTTGGTCTTTTTACCAGCACTCATCTTGCCGTATACGCACTCAAGCCCTTCAGCAAAAAATCCTGAAAGTGCTGACACAAAGTCGAGCGGCGTGTACCCGTCTGTGATTATCTCTGACTGCATAAGCACCAAAGCACCTAAGTTGCAGAGCCGCACATTCTTTAAGAAGGTTACAAAGAAATCGTCAGGCAGCTGGTTATAACTTTCGTCCACCAGAGCCTTCGTAATCTTCGTCTGACCCTTAGGCAGCGTCATAACAATATTCTCGAGACGATTAAAGCTCTCCCTGAACACGCCCTTCTCACGAAGTGCGATGCTCTCCAGAGCCGCTTTGTCGAACGACAAATGCTCGTCCTCGCAAGCTATCGCCAGACGCTTCACAATATCCTCGGGCTTATGACGCCCAATCTGCAAAGTAATCTGGGCACGGGAACGAATAGTCGCCAGCACCTTTGCGGGCTCCGTCGTAGCCATAATCACGACAAAGTTATCCCCAATATCCTCAAGAGGCTTAAGGAGTGCCTGCTGAGCTGCCTCGGAAGCCTTCTGAATCTCGTCGAGTATCAGAATATTGTACTTACTGAAGGTTACCTGCGAAGCATCGCTGAATGCCTTCAATAAGCCTTCCTTACCGTTCTCCTCGGAAGCATTGACTTCCTTTACACCCTCAACGTCCTTGTCCTTACCCTCAGAGATAAGGGACTCCTCAATCTGCCTGCACGCCTCACACCGACCACAAGGTTCCCCGTTCTCATCAGGGTTCTGACAAAGGTAATACTTTGCCAAGATTCTTGCCAGCGTGGTTTTTCCACAGCCGTGCGTACCGTATATAAACCAAAAGTGAGGTAAGTGCGACCTGTTCTCAGGACGCATCACAGCTCTCACCTTCTGGCAAACACTCTCCCCAGCATAGTCGTCCAAGTTCCTCGGGCGATACTTTCTATACCAAGCAAGATTTGAATTTTCCTGTCCTAAATCCCAATCAAATCCAGACATATCTACACCTCTGACACTTTCTCTGTGTTGTTTATTATGCTACAGGTATAACCTCAAGATGGTTATTATCTGCTTCCCCATATTCCTCGAGAGTGTGTACCGCCTTCAAGGCAGCCTTCTCTGAGGCATACTTCTTAGCACCTGCTTCGTCTGAATTATGAAAGCAACGATTCTTTGAGCTTACACTGCCCACAAATCCCTGCTCATTGCTCCACTTGTTTGTCCACTTAATCACGTACATATTACAATCTCCTCTTATCTTTCTGGGTGGCAACGCCCGCAGGGCGAGTAGCCCTCGGCAACCAACTCCTCATATGTTTTATCTGTATAAGCAATGTTGTCATCACTTATATCCTCTACTGAACCGCAATCTGCGGTATGTATTTTCATCGTATGTGTATTGAGCACAAAACGGTACTCGCCTACGCTGTCGCAGGAATCTGTCTCCTCCACACTACACTCGTTATCGCAGTCTTCTTTGCAACCATCCGTGCAGGGCTCGTCGCAGACATCACAAGAAACCTCGCCGTTCATAAAGTCATCTTCGCTGGAGATTCCAGTAGCATAGCTTATCCAGATGTGGGGCTGCACGTTATAGCAGTACACGCAAAAGACGCAGCCATCATCCTCAACAGACTTCGCTTCTATAAGAAGCCCGTGAGCCACTAAGTCATTACCCCTGAAGTCGGGCGTCACACGATATAACACGTGGTTTCCAGTATCGTGAATGTAGTCAGCCACCTGATTTTCATAAGGCAGCATTCCCGTCACATTCAAATACCTTGTACCAGTCATTAAATTCAATTCATTATCGTTCTCTGCACCGAGCTGCCATCCAATAAGGTGACAACGGTTATAGAGGTACAAATCAGGAATGACGTCGGGATACTTCACAGTATGCCAACCAGAGGGCTTTATAGCACCAATCTCGCCACGCTGCTCACCCTCCGCAGGCATCGTCTCGAGCCCGAGGCAGGCAAAGCACTCGCCGACTCTCCCTAAGTCGTCCAAGTCCGAATAAAACTCAAGAGCACCCGATGAGAATACTTCTACAAAATCGTCTGTAAAGAAAGGGACGTTCCCGTTCATCTCAATCGAAGGCTCCCCGTTCCAGTCGGGTATAGCTGCGAAGTCGACTGTTACCCCACTGGCAACAGTCGACCCACTTTCTTCACCCCCAATAACAGGTACCGCTTCCCCACTGTCTGCAACTACATCACGCATCGCCTCCTGGAGCTCTTCCCTGAGCTCTTCTTTATCAATGTTATCAGGATTAGGTGCCTGACATCCGCAAAGCAGTGCGAGTAAGATTACTAACGTACAAGCTATCCTTCTTTTCACAATAAGCCTCCTACTTCGATGTTGCATCGAAGAACTTAACATCCTCAGCAATAGTAGTCTTGATAGCCTCAAGGAGTTCATCCGTATCCCAGTCGAGGTCACCGTTTACAGTGATTGCACAGTCAAGGCTCTTGCAGTAAGCAATAAAGTATGCCATATCAGCATCCCAGTAGCAGTTGAGGGTCATATCCCCAATCTTGATGTCGTCAATCTGCTTACCCTTGTACTTATCGGCAAGACCGCCGTAGTAAGCCTCGAATCTGTAAGTACCAGACTTCTGCAAACCGTATGCACTGGTCACTGCATCCTCGACTCTTCCGATAGAAGCGAGTCCGTATCCGTCAAAGTCGTACAACAAACCCTTGCCATCGACCATCACATATACGTTACTGCCTGAAACACCTACCTGCGTGCCCTCAAGCATCGCACTGGCATCGTAACCGTCAGCCTCCTTCGCTGCGATTACTGCATCAGCGTCGTCTTCGTCGGATTCTTCATCCTGTCCGCTCATCTCTTCAGGAGTTACCTCCAGAGGAGCGTCCGACTCTTCCTCAGTCTCATCCTCAGGAGCCTGAGTAACTTCAGGTTCCTCGGTAGGCTCAGAGGTTTCTGTAGAGGTCACCTCGTTCGCACTTACAACCGATACAGGAGCAGGCTCTCCCTTTCCACACGCCGCCATAGACAAAACCATCACGCCCATAAGAGCAGCTGTTACCAGTTTTTTCTTAATCATAGCTTTAATTCCTCCTCTGATTACTCTTCGTCATCGGATTCGCCATAACCATCGCCGTCGCCGCCTTCATAGTCCTCTTCAGGATATACTTCGTCGTCAACAACTTCTTCTTCCCCAAGCTCTTCCTCGGCAGCTTCCTCAATGTCGGCTACGATGCTCTCAAGACCCTCAGCATCAAACGCCCCGCTGGACGCCTCGACAGCCTGAGGAGCCTCATTATTCTTAAGGTATTCAGCAAGAGCCAAAGACTCAATCTGACAACGGCTGGATACCTTCTGACGCTTAGGCTTCTTGCTCTGCATAAGGAATGCAAATACAGGCAGGAACTCGTCGCTAACATCCTTCAAGCCAACCTCTGAGTTGATGATTACAGTGTCTCTATCTGACAAAGGTGTCGTAGGCACAAAGTACCTTGTAGAGTAATACTCCTCAAGGTCAGCAGAATTCTCTAAGCCCTTAGACCCCGTGAAGTAGCCGTTGCGGGCTGTAAAGCCGAACTCCGTTCTTCCGAAAAGGCGGGCTGCATCATACTTGGATAAGTCGACCGTCTTTCCTGCCTCAAGCACGTACTCAGCATCCTGACAGGTATAAACAATCTCGCCATCCGCAGAGGGAGCCGATGCTCTATATACACGGCGGTTAAGTGTTACCGCTTCGTCAGATACATTCTTCACACGATAGCCCACAGTCACAGGACGCTTAACAAAGACACGCTTTCCAGCACTCTTGTCTACGCCTACCGAACGTCTCGAGGTATCTACAAGCTGACTCACAATCTGTAAGTCCTTACTTCTTGAACCGATGTCAGAGGGAACATTTTCACGAAGGCGACGATTACGTACACGCTTGTCCTCCTTCTTCTCCTCCTGACTTACACCCATAATCTCACCGAACAAATCTCTTCCCATAACTGAAAAACTCCTTTCATTCTTTTATTGTCGTACGGATTCCCCGCACGCTGAGAAGCATTAAAATTATTACAAAATGTTCTTGACAAATTTGCCTTATTTCTGACCCCTCTCGGGAAGCAAAAGCGAACATTCGTACGAAAAATTACGCTCAAAACCGTTGTAATTTTGCACAAAAACTGTAACGAATTTTCTACGTCGATTTTGAAAACTTTTTCAGGTACCAGTTTTCAACCGAGAATAAACCAGTCGTCTAACTTTTATCCTGAATAAAATAAAGGGGCAAAACCTTGCATCATTTACGCCTACGTGTAAATAATCCGACAAGGGCGTTAGCAAAACCACCGAGACCCGTGTTGTCATACATAGGCTCATTGCTGGCAGACCTTGACGCCTCCGCCGCAGCAGTCCCCACCTCAGGTGCCTGCGGGCGGGCAGCTGCCTGACGCTTTCTGGCAGGCGGCACGGCAGGCTCAGCGGATTCCTCTGGCTCTTCCTCTTCGAAGTCCCCGAACTCGTCTTCTTCAGGCTCAGCAGGCTTCTCCTCAGGGGCAGGCAAAGATATTTTTCCACGCAAACGACCCAGAGAAGCCGTCCTTACCGCAGGGATGTCTAAATCCTCGGCGAGGGTTGCAGGCTCCTCGGGGGAATCTTCTTCATTATCTCCGAATTCGTCATTGTCCCCGAACTCGTCCTCAACACCTTCTGAGCCCTCAGAAGGCTCTGTATCGTCTTCGAAATCATCCAATGAGGGTTCTTCCTCATTGTCCCCGAATTCGTCCTCCTGAGCCTCCAGAAGGCTCATATCTATCTCTGTCGACGAAGGGTTGGTTATCATCTCCTCAGGGTCTATGTCGGCGTCCCAAGGCTCCTCGTCGTCATCTTCATCATAAGGTCGTCTCATTTACTCACCTCCACGGTTGTTATAGTATCACACGAGTATTACTCCTGTCAATACGTGTCTCATCAAAAAGGGTACAAGGGTACCCAAAATATGTGCGGGGCTACCTCAAAATAGGTACCGAGAGTGAAGGAGGAAGAGGGACGGGGTTCCCGAAGTGTAAACATTTGCAAGTTTATAGGGCACAAAGTCGGACGACTCTCTCGCAGATTTCATAATTATGGTAAACCAGTGGGGTGCAAAAACGCCAGATTATGATAAACCAGTCCGCCCCGCAGCACATTGGACGGGAGTGGATGGCAGTGGATAGAGTGGATAGAGTGGATAGCGTGGATGGCGACAAGACGCCCCGCCGACGTCCCGCAGGCTGACCAGCGGTTGCCCGACGGTTCCTCCTAAGGTTCCCCCAGAGGGGTTCCTAAGGTTCCTAAGGTTCCTCAGAGGGTTCCTCAGAGGGTTCCTAAGGTTCCTCAGAGGGTTCGGGCGGGACTGCGGTCAAAAGTCGGACAACTATCAGGGCAGACGGGAAAAGGATGAGAGGGGCAGCGGGGCAGGCGGGCAGGACACGACGGTTCCTCCACAGGGCGGCAGGCGGAGTGGGCAGGGAATGACCAGACGCTCGCTGCCTGCTGGACAGAGGCTGACCAGCGGCTGACCCGACACTGCTCAGGGGAGGGGCGAGGGGTGACCCGACACTGCTCAGGGGCTGACCAGACACTGCTCAGGGGCTGACCAGAGAATGACCCGATGCTGCCCGAGGGATGGGCGAGGGGTGACCCGACGCTCGTCAGCCTGTCTGTTGCAAGAAGTGGTGACAGGACTCGAGAAGACTGCTCAGGGCATAGAAAAAGGAGAGCCGAAGCCCTCCTTCTTCTTGGTGTTAGTTATGTAGTTAGTGCTGGTTCAAGATGGGGAGAAGAGTGCCTTTGCTATTGAGCACATTCTTCTCGAACCACCCACCAACCACCAACCATCAATAAATGTCACTCACATCTGTATTACTAATTGCCATAGGATGTGACACACCGATTTCGCTCAGTTCAACAGTCGGAGCATTTGAACCCCAAGCAGGGAGTGTCAGCTCAACGCCGTTGTCAAATTCAGATGCTGTCATTCCATCGAAGGCAAATGATACTACTGCACCGTTCCAAGAGTTTGCGTCGCCCTTGAACATCTCGTCCTTACCACCAGTTGAAAGACCCATCAAAGAGGTATCAATAATGGTACTTGAGTTCGAAGGGAAGTATAACGTGAGCTTATCAATCGTATTGACTACGTAGTAAGGAAGTACACCCTCGTTATACCAGTCACCGTCAGCATACCAAGTCGTATCGTTTCCTACATCGTGCTCAACGCTGTTTGATAACTGCAAAGCTCTTGATGAAAGAGTACCGTCGATATTTCCGCCGCCATCATTAGACCACAAACCGCCGTCCTTTGCATATGCAGTGTAGACGAAGCCTCTTTCCTCCATACCCCTGTAAACAGGATACTGCGTTACGTAGCCATCGTAGATAACCTTACGCATAGGTCCGTTACAGAAGCCAGCTATTGATACGGCACATCCGCACTCATAAGCCGTTCTGATAGTATCGGGGTCAGAATCCTTATCAATAGCACGAACTGCTGCTCTGAGCTCTCCAGCCGTTGCAGGGCATCCAAGTGCCTCCCAAAGCTCCTTGATATAAATTATATTATCAGGAGTAAGAGCAAAGCTGCCATCAAAAGGCATTGACCAGTGGAAGTTACCACCTGATACCGTATATGCACCACCGCAAGTATCAATACCTGCAAATGAGAACTGAGTCTCAGGATAGAGGTCTCTCGTGATTCTCATATAAGTATGGTTACCGATACCACCGAATGAATACTTCTCATCCGTATGAGCTGTACGCTGGGTACTGTCAAGAGTAAACTTGCCGCCCGTGATAAAGCCTGTAGGTGTAATACCGTCAGCTACCTTGAACAGCTTACCATCCGATAAATCAAAGCTCTCCTTGTCAACTGTGTCGTAAACATACAGTGCAAGATAAACCTTAGTCATCTCGGTTACACAGTCATTGATATACTGGTCGATACACTGTCCGCCAGTGTAATAAGTATCGTCCGAGCAAGACTCACCAAGGTAACGCTTCGTCCAATCCTTTGCGTCATCAATCGTCCACTGACACATTGCAGAGCCTCTGTCAAGGTAAGGGTTGTTGTCCAACTTGAAGAAGGATTCACCGTTATCCTCAATCTGTGTCTTCAAAGGAGACCTACCGATGAAAGGAGTATTGATTGTCACTTCGACATAACCCGCAGCACCGTTAGAGTTCGACTGACTTGCTGCGGAGCTCTGTCCTACAAAGATGGTCGAGCCACCAGGGATAGGATAAGGAGCTGTCGAAGAAGACCAGCCAATATCATCTATAAGGTACTGAGAAACTCTTGCGTCATTAAGCTGAGTATTAGGTGTAACCACAATGCCGTCCAGCTGGCGAGGCTGCACACTTATAATCGAGCTCAAGTGCAAAGTTCTATTGTACTGACCACCTACAAGAACATAGGCTGCTCTCTTAAGGTTAGCTGCATTGTCATACTGAGCAGGCTTTCCTGTGCCCAACTCCTGAGCGTAAGGAAGTCGCATAACTACGATAGGCTTAACACTTACGTTGTACTCCAGTCTATCACCATACTCAGCAGGCGTGATGTTAGGATTTGCAAGGTAAGACCAAACTTCAATCGTGTTAAGAAGATTGTTACCTGCGGAGTCCTTAGCAACATCCGTAGTCGCTTCCGACAAAGATGTAGGTCTATCTGCCCCATTGATGTTAAGTGCCGACTGTACTGAACCAGAAGTACCTGTTGTCTTAGGAATAGTTACAGAGTAACCAGTCGAACCATAGCCTCCTGCCGAAGAGAATAATGTCCATCCACTGCCAGCACCGTGTCTTGAGTTAGACGAACCAAGTGCCATATTATATGCACCTGAGTAAATTCCGAACGAGCCGTCGCCAACACGTACGAACGGGAAATCACTTCCTACGTAGTCTAATAAGCCAGGGTCAGTCAAAGTGAATGCCGAGTTAGTAAACAACGGAGCTATATTATCGTTCAAACCGTAATGACGATATACTGCAAATCCTGTCGTATTCAAGATAGCGTTCTGCAATAAAAGTGTTGCACTACCCGACGCTTCGTGAGTCGGATGCGAGTAGTTCGTCAATGTACTTGCGGGAGTTATACTATATTTCCAATCTGCCGCACCTGAATCGTTAGTAGCCCCTGAGGATACACCTGAGTTCGAACCAGTCCCCGAAGTAAATGCAGCGAAGAAAGGTGACCAGTTGTATGTAACCGTTCTCGTTGCCGTTTTCGGAGTCCACTTATAGAGCGTAGCTCCACAGTAGATAGGGTCACCTTGAGTACAAGAAGATGAGTGTCCAGCTGTACCATTAGGTCCGTGATTGTTGCCACAGTTACAACTCTTCGTGCCAGTCTGATAACTACAAGAGCCATTCGACTCAACTTTATATCCAGCCTCATCCTTACCATTCAAAGCAATGAAGCCATAAGTGTTAGTAGTTCCGAGACCCAGAGACTGCTCTGTAATCTCAATCACACTATCATCAAAACTTGCTCTCTTTACAAAAAGCAGATTGATAACCTTACCGTACGAACGAGCATCAATCATACCCGTCGTGTTATATACACCTGTAGTAAAGCTATTCTTACCGAGTGCCGAAGCAGACGGCTTCCAACCTGAGAACGACCACGCACTACCAATCTTGCCACGCTCATCATCAATAATGATTGCGGGGCATACGCTGGTCTTATCGAAGGTCTGGACATTTCCAGTCGTCAAATCCCAGTAAATTTTATGTATCTGATACTCACCCTGCTTCTCGGGAATACCGTTAGGGTCTTCTGCGTTTGCAGGATGGTCAGGATTATTATTCACATCGTAGGTGCAAATAGCATTGGTAGTCGTTCCGCCTAAATATGTGAAGCAAGCGTTCTGACCTGCGGGGAAAATATCACCGCTCGACTCAGCCACACCCATTACATTGTAAACTGATGGGAAGCAGCAGCCAGTCACGTTATATGTCCCCATAACCTGCAATGCTATCTCACTCACTCCCATAGATATGTTCGTATTAAGAACATAACTCGTCCCACACGCCGAGTTGAAAGTTGATAGTATAGTAGCACCCTGCTGAGATGTACTAAGAAAGCCCTGCGTAAACGCATAACGTGTAGCAGGTGTCGACCCCTTATATCCTGTTGTAGAGTCAAGCGGATAAGGGAAGCTACCGAAAGTGGGTCCCATAGCAGACGGAGCACCGTACAGGTGCTTATTACTATTGACTGACTGAACCCAGCGGTTGTTGTACGTTATGTAAATTGGTATTCCCGCAGGAGCGGCGTTACCTGACCTGCAAACGGAATTAAGATACTGGTTAACACTACCAGTAGCGTCCACAAGCTGCCTTAGGTCGGCAATTCCGTTGGCGTACTCAATGTTACTATACATACTCGAACTCGAGTTAAACGGCTGTATAATACAACCCACGCAAGTCTTACCGCCACCTGAGTTCTCCCAAAACGAGAACATTACGCAGTCTACACTACGGCAAAAGGAAGTAGATGGATGTCCTGAACCACTACCTCCTCCACTCGGCGGGGTGTCAACCGTTGTACCCGTGCCTGGTACACCCGTCCAATCATCTGCCCTTGCCACTAAGGGTGGATACAAACTCACGCTACTTAACAGCAAGATGACAGTGAACAGCAGCACGAATACTCGCTTTAATGATGCCTTTACTTTTCTGTTCATCTCAAACCTCCTAATTCTTTCTGTCAGATGCACCTGACAGCTATTTCCCTAAACACGACATAAGTGTTCGAGATAATACCACATTGTTTGATATAAACGCAAAATTACCCCGAGAGTTCTTCTCGGGGTAATTGTTACACCTTTCTTTATCTTACCAAGGAATTTCCCATCCCTTATCTACTGCTTCCTGATAACGAGTATTTTCATCCTCTACCCAAAGGTCGTAATCCTCAGGTACGTGCCACTGACCGTCGTCACCGATATAAGGGGCTTCCTTCTCAACGATTTGGGAAATCGTCATATTGGCTGCCTCAGGGTGATTGTAGTGGTATCTTGTAGGATTAGGTGTAGGAGTAGGCTCTTCAGTCTGAGTAGGCTGCTGAGTAGTCTGTCCGTTACCACCCGTAGGCTGAGTTGTTGTGTTAGGGTTAGAAGACTGACCATTATCACCAGCAGGTGTAGTAGAAGGCTCAGCCTCTTCCTCAACAACATTCATAGAAGCTGCATAAACCTTTGCATTTGCGATTACAGCCTTGTCGTAGTCGATAAGAGCTACACTCTTCTGCTCAGGGTCGAATACAGTGTAACCTGCTTCGATAAGAGCATCGTATGCGTTCTCAGTATCAAGACCAAGAGCAACTGCAAATGCGTAGTTGATGTCGTATCCAGTAGCAGGAGCGTTGAAATACTCCATTGTACCTTCATAACCTTCTACAGAAGCATCAAGATAAGTACCAGTATTGAAAGCCTTGTTTCTTTCGAAAGTAGCTGCCATTGCACAAACGGCATCTCTGGTAATTGCATCCTGAATAGATGTCTCAGCAGTAAAGTTCACACCGTTGAAACCTGCAAGGTCGCAAAGGGCAACTGCGATGTAGTCTTCATTGATTTCGTTCTCTACAGGAGTCATACCCTTGTAGACCTTAACCATCTCAGACTCGGTCTCAGTGTAATCACCGATGGTTGCACCCATTCTGTCAAGGATACCACCGTTGATAGCAGTGAAGATGTCCTCATAGAAATCAGTACCAGCGAGGTCTTCGTTGTTCCAAGACTCGTCAAGCCATCTTCCCTCAAGGAAATCGAAATACTGCTTCTCAGCAGGAGTAGTTCCCATAAGCTCTACGGTCTCACCGTTAGCGAGTGCGTGAGGGAGGTAAACCTTAGGGTTAATTCTTCCCATATAAGTTACATTCGCAACAAGCTCACCGTCTTCGTTAGTCTGTGCAGGAACATTTTCTACAACAGACGCCTCGGTAGTAGACTCAACCTGAACGCCCTCAGTGTTCTTAGGCTCCTCAACTACCTCGTTCTTCTTGCCACATCCAGCGAGGGTAGATGCTATCATCATCGCTGTCAACATAGTTACGAAAAATCTCTTCTTCATTGTTTCTTTCCTCCTAAAACTTTCTCGTTTTATTTCTACCTATACATTTCAGGTTACTAAATGTTACCTCTGCCCTTCTGGGCTTTATAACAACTCCTTTCGGAGAGTGTTATCATTTTTTCTTATCTTCTTTCACATCCTGCTTTACGCACCTTCCAAGAAGATAAAGGATACTTTCTGGTGTGTTCCTCCAGCCCTGCTCCCAACTCTGTACCTGCTTCACTGTAAACCTGTACTTGTTTGCGAATTGGCTCTGTGAAAGACCCGTCATTTCTCTTAACTCTTTTACTGTCTCCATAGCCTTCACCTCTGTCCTTAAGGTTACTATACTACAATGTGGTATAGCTGTCAACCCCTTTCTTAAAATTTTTTATTTCGCTATCCTGCCTTATTTCAGGCTTGCTAAACCTTGTTATCAGAAGTGATATACCTTACACATAATACTATACTACAATGTGGTATATCTGTCAATACCTTTTCTGAAATATTTTTTGTTTTATTGTCTACCATCTTTCCAAGCAATTATATCTTCAGCATAATGGTCACGATAATTTGTATCTTCCCACGCCCAGCCACAAGCATAAAGGCAGCTCTGTGTTCTAATAGCTCGGTATGAAACACCATATCTGTCGAGTATAATCACACTACGTCCAAACCTCGGCAACCTCTTAGCAGTGCTCACAAAACCCTTCGGTAACCTGCCGAATTTTCCACCCGCAGGTATCTGTGGTTTCGCCTGCTTTTGTGACTTTCTCACGGGCTCTGTACCCGATAAAATAGCAAATGCCTCTGAAAAATCAATGTCGCCCATACTACACCTCCACTACACGTTGGTATCGTCCTCTAAAATCTCTCTTATGGACTCCTGCTCTGTCACTGCACTTTCACTCTCCTTAGTCATCTCAGCAACTATCTCACGAACACGTTTCTCGAAATCTCTCTTATCTTTCCTCTGTCTCCAGATAATCATTTCACGAGTCCACTCACTAATACGGAGAAGAAGTTTACCAACAACAAAGCACAAAGCGAATATACCCATACTCACGCCTATTGTAATATAGGCACCTATTTCCTCTTCTCTCGGTGGTAACTGTCCAAGCTCTCCGTAAAAATCCCACGTACCAACGCCACCAACGACTCCCATAAATGCAAGGATAGCAGCTATAACGCAAATGGAGTTCAGGACAGGCACCACTTTCGTGTCTATCTTTCTTAATACAGAAACCTGTGTTAATCTGTCTTCCATTCTGTCAACAAGTTCCACAACATAACTTCTCATACTCATATACCTCCATACCTAAACAGTGTCGGGAAAGTTCCCGTATGATTACTATACTACATTGTGGCACACCTGTCAATACTTTTTTTTTCTTCGTCGTCTGTTAAGTGCACACCCATAATACTTGCGTCCTTATCATAGGCTTCCTCACACTCTTTAAGACGCTCTCTGGTATCACTTCCGCAGATACCAATGCCACCCTCATAGTCGTGGTCAAAAAATTCCTGATTGTCGTTATCAAAAAATCCGCTAACTCCTAAATCATTTGTAGCATCCAGTCCTTACTTCCGTACTTGATGTTAAATTTACGCTTCATTCGCTTTCTCTTACGAGAATTCTTTGTATGATATTTGCCATACCTATCCCTATATCCCCTGCAAAGCGGTGGCATATAGCCGTCCACCGCCTGAGAATAACACTGCTCTATCGTATAGCCACACCTGTCGCAATAACCGTGCTGCTCTACGATTCCCCAATATTCCTCAGTGTAATACCTGTACCTGTAATTAACCGAACCACAGGTCGGGCACTTATCTCTTCCAGCCATTACTTAGCTCTCCCATTCTTACTCTCTGCTCTCTTGAAAAACTCCGTCTCTAATATGAATTATCATAGTTACGCTTATCCTGACGCTTGAGCTTAACATTTATTGCTTTGCTAAGTTCAGCGTCAGAAATACCACAAATCTGTTGAACATATCGTATCGAAAGAGCCGCATCTGCAAGTTCTTCGGTTAGAGCAGCCATATCAACTTTACCACGAAGATATTTTGAAACTTCGTGAGCCGCCTCCATAAACTCCTCCATAATGATTACAAGATTTTGTGTGCCATCGTCGTTCTCGGGTAAAGGAGTGAACGATTCACGAATAACTTTATCCATATAGTCTTTGTCAATGTGCTCGCTGGCACATTTCATACCCCTTACAAAATCTTCTCTGTCCATTTATATGCCTCCAAAACATATCTAATGGGAACTTCCCCCACCAAAACAACTATATTACACTGTAGTATAATTGTCAGTTTTTCATCTAAGACACTCAGTGCCCCTCAATCTTACTCTCTGCTCTCTTGAAAAACTCCATCTCTTTTAATGCAGGTAAAAGAGGCGGAAGCATCCAATAAATCATCAGATACATTTCAAGCATAGCCACAATAAACATCGCCACAGTCCACAGCGGAGTCGAGTCAATAGACAAACTGATAATTGCCATCATTGTCACAACTGCCCCTGGAAATGGCTTCATAAAGAAGTAAACGACTGAACTACACGATGCCAGCGTGAATGCTATAACAAACATCTGTGAAAACGCTACCTCGCCGTCCATAAATGCTCTGAAAAACTCGTGGGTCGACGGGAGCAGTGTTTCCCTAAAGGTTATCATCGCCATCGTTGCCATAAAGATAATTCCGCAAATCACGCCTGCACGAATCTCTTTCTTGTCCTGAGCACTGAGCGAAGTTGTCTCACTCCCCTTGTCGCCTGTCGCTGAACAAGCTCTTGTGTCTGTTACTTTCCCGAAAGCTGAGCTCTCCTCAGCTATGTTTCTTACTTCTTTCATTTTTGTCTCTCCTTTTCTAAACATTTTTGCCCGCTTGGGCGTTTTTGTGTCCCAATATTTAATCTCCCACCACGATTTTAGAAACCGATAGGAGTTAAATCCACCTTCACATCGTGCTTAATCTTCGCATCGAATATTGCATCCTTCTGTGCCTTCGTACATTCACCACGAAGATTTCTCGGAAGCTCAATATAGCATCCCATCGTAGGCAAGTATCTCGTAGCACACCAGCCCTGTTCAAGAAGGTCATCCAAGGCACTCGTCATATCTATATTAAAGTCATTGTAGTCTATATTCGGGAACTTCTCTGGAAAGGCACATATTAAATGATATGCTTTAATATTATGCCCACCAAAGTCGCACGAGTAGAAATCGCCATTCGGAGCGATAAGTCCTTCCCACTCCTCATAGCTATCAGGCAGTATCAGGAATGACCTTTCTCTACTGTTAAAGTCGTTACCCTCCACAAAGTCCTTTAATGCAGAGTTAACCATCGACATTGTGTGCCACTGAAGCTCTCTGGCAGAATCACCACAATTCCTCTCAGGTTTCTCGTGCTCCGCAAGCCACTTCGTTGTAAAGTCGAGCGACTCCTTAGCAATAACCAGCAACCTCTTTGTCTCCTCTGACATAAAAGGTCTCTCTTGTTTAGGCTCAGTGCTGTTTTCAGTATCTTTCTCCCAAGTATAGCCGTTCTCCCTAAACTTCTTTTCTCTCTCAACCTTCTCCTCACGCATTCGCTTGCTGGCAAAATAATTCTCATTACGACGCTGGAAATACTTTGACTGGAATCTTGAGTCATCCTTTATTGTGATATATAAATCTTCCCAAAACTGTTCCGCCTCTTCTTCCTTAAAAGGACTTCCAGACGGATAAGTGTCCCTAAGCGACATTGCTTTATACGCAACATCAGGATAATTACGTAACCACAGACCTCCCTCAGTGTTATCTTCCTCATCTATCACTAAGGTATCGGGAGCATCTGGATACTCTGGACGTCTGTAAACGTGGTCAATATATTTCTCCTCATACCAAAAGTAGGTCATACACTCATCAAGAGTTGTATAGTCGAGTTCCCTTGCCGCCACCTTTGACTTTACGGTGCAGTAAGGGTCAACAAAGTCTATCATTCGGATATTCATAAGGTCACGAGTCTCCGAAATCTTCTGCCTTAACCTAATCTCTTCCAACTTCATTGAAAGTGGTCTAATATTCTCGTTATCATCCTCAAGAGTAAATTCGTTTATTCCGACGAGCTTCTTTCGCCCCTCGATAATACTCTGAGCTATCACCTTCAGCTCCCGCTCGTCAAGGTCATTGCCTGCGAGACAAGTAAGAACTAACTCCTCACATTTTTCGTAAGGCTTGTCCTCGTCCCAGAACCAAGTTCTTGCAAGGTCGCAAATAAATGCTCCGTCTACTTTCCAACAAACTTGTCCTACTCTTTCTTTTACTTCTGCCATATCCTACACCTCTTAGCAAGCACCATCCTCGTGCTCTTCCTTTACTCCTTCGTCATCGCAGCCACAAACGAGCTTATTGAGATTATTCATTCCTAAGTAATCAGTTCCGCTCATAAACATCGGCACTGGAAACTTCTTCTGGTATGTCACAAAATTGCTTGAGGAAAGTCCTCTTAAGAAGTCGAGCCACTTCTTCACATACTTACCGCACGTTCTCTCATACCACAGCGATGTATCTGCCGTGTAGTGAGGGAATAAGAGCCAAGGTGGAAGTACATTCACACCCTCACCGACTTCCCCTGCCACATAAGCCTTTGCATAGGTTCTTGCGTTATCTATGTGCTTTACGACGAACTGAATCTTGTCCTCAGATAAATCCCAGTTACGAACAGTATTCCAGTCATCGTTTTCATCCTTAAGAGGAATGTGATGTTCAACGGAATGTTTAACCGAGCCATCCTCCTGCTTATCTGCGTGGGGGATGTTCACACAAAGGTCGAGAATCTCTTTACCCTCGGCAGCTATGTTAGTCACACGCTCACTTGTCCAGTAAACCTCTTCCTCCGCTGCCTGAACTAATGTAAGTTTGCTCATACTTGATACCTCCGAACTAATCATTATGGGAAAGTTTCCCTCTACGAAAACAACTATACCACAATGTAGTATAGTTGTCAACTCCCTTATTTCTAATTTTTTTTCAGCTAAGTCACTGCTTTGTAATACGACCTACCTTTGCCCAGTAGTCAGGCATCGGAAACTTCTCATTGTACTTTCTCTGCTCTTCTTCGGAAAGACCACGAAACCACTTACCCCATTCCATTCCGTAACGCTCCCCTGCTCCCATTCTCCAACCCATCGTACCACGTGGGTAAAGTGGGAATGCGAGCCACAAAGGAAGTACGTCCGCATCACTTTCAAGGTCGTCGTCATAGAAAGCCTGACGATACCCGTCAAGCATCTGTAAACCCTCTTTAACAAACTGCATTTCTTCGTCTGATAAATTCCAGCCTGTCTCGTCAAGAAAATGCTTGTCTGTACCGCTCTTTCTCGGCAGATGGTGGTCAACGAACAGGAAGCCACCCTTGTCTATTTCTTCGTCTATACACATCTTCTGTATAGCCTCGCTACGCTCACGAATAGTCTGCACTTCTTCTCTTGTCATACTCCATACTCCTCCACAAATCTTTGCTTAGTAGCAAAACTCATTCCTACGCCAGCTCTTCCAAAAACGATTGGCTCACTGTCCTGCTCCGAGGAAGTCTCAATCAGGGCAAGCCCGCCACAATCTGAAGCAGGGGAACCCGCCTCACACGTACACTCAAACTCGTCCTCTTCCTCAAGCTCGTGCATCTTACACTGGCTCCCTATGTATGGATTGTCCTTGTAAAATGTGTCCATACACTCCGACTCAGTGCACAAGTATTGTTTCCTACAGTTAAAGCATCCCTGCATAATTAACCTCGCTTTCTGGTCAATAACTACTGAGAGTCAGACGACTTGTATGGCTGCTCCACGAAAGTTACTGTCCCTTCAAATACACCAAATACCGTAGATACCCTGAAAATATGTGTCTCAGGCTCCTCGCCCTCAGTCATCGGTCGAGTCATATACCACAAATCGTCGTCCTTCCAAGTGGCTTCTTCGAACTTCTCACCAGGCTCGAGGACTATCTCTAAATCCCCGCCCCAGTTCCTTGCACGAGACTGCGGATTCGCACACGACCAAAGAATGCCGCCCGCTATTATAAGCACTATCAAACCGATTCCTATGTAGGGTAGGAAGTCCATTATGCTTCTGTCACGTCTGCTCATCTGCGTCATCCTCCTTTAATGCTACGCCATCAATAAGTTTCATAAGCAGCTTGTATTCATTACAAGTACCAAATTTGTCTAAATCCTCAAGATACTGACGGCATATTATTTTTTCTGCCTCTGTAAGAGCTGTCTCTTTCTTCACACGAACCATCTCAGTTAAACTGTCTATTGCTTCCTTCTGCTCTTCCTCGCTCTCACAGAAAATAGTTACGTCATACTCAGGCTTATGAACGTGAAATACACCATTCTCATCAGGGAATAACTCATACGCCACACGTCTATCCGACTCAGGCTCATAGTCCTCCAACTCCGCCTCACCAGAGCATAAATTCTTCAGCTCCGCAAGGAAGTCTTGAGCACTATCATCACCGTTGCAATCACAAAGTCCGAGCAAAGTATCTGTGTCCATTGTTTCAAGTGCTTTAGCAAAAGATACCACGGACTCACTAAATTTCACGCTCATCACACCGCTGCAACGCATACGCTTCCTATGCTCGTCCTTGTACTCCTGAGTAAATGGCTCCTTACTGAAATCGTCAAGCGTTACGATAGCCTGCTCACCATTCTCATCTGGTTTATATTTTATTGTCACTCTCAGTCTATAAAGTTTCATCCATCCGCCTTCCTTTCTTCTCTCTTGCGAACCTTTCTCTATATGCACTACCATACTACAATGTGGTATACCTGTCAATCCATATTCTCAGCAAATTTTATGAAAAAGCTCCCTGACAATCAGAGAGCCTGCTCACCACTCAACGCTATTAAGTTAAGTATTTTTTATTTTTGCTGAAATTATTTCATCATCAGCTATGACAAAATGTCTTATATGCTTTTCGTTGTGATATTTTTGCAGAATCTTTGCTATATCTCGTTGTATAGCTTGTTCTGTATCTATATTATGACTTTCCGATGTTTTATCATCAAAAGCTAATGTAATGAGAATATTGCGTTTTAACACGTTCGGTCTCCTTATCTTAATGACATCGGCTCACTACTTATAAAGGTTTTGTTTAGTGTGTCGTAGTCTGTTTTCCTGCGGGGATGTCTTTAGGAAGTATCTTATATTTACCGAAGAACCTCTCGAAATCTTTTGCAGGCATCCGAAGATACATACCCTTTCTTTCTGCTACCCACATACCTCCGTCACGACAGTCATAGTAATATACTTCCCAAATCTGTCGTCCATCAAAAGCAATCAATGTTGTAAAATCATATTGGTGCTGCTTCTGTCCGCTGGTCAACTTCGGCGGTATCAGAAACCAATCGCCCGACATAATGGGGTGCACCTTTATCCTGTCGGTGCAGTTGTTATTGTCCAGTCTTAATTCTCCAAGAATTTCGCCTCTATACACCTTACTCATTCTTCTGCTCACTTCCCTGCTTCGGTGAGAATCCGTTAAGCCTTAGAAACTCTATAACCTCATCGGCACCTTTCTTACCCATATTACGCATAATGGATATTTCATAAGCAGTGTGACTGATTATATCTTTAACCGTCTTACAGCCATCTCGCCTTAACGAGTTACCTACTCTCACAGATAGCAATTTTTCTCTCTGTAATTCTTCAATAAGGGTGTACTCCGTTACATCAAGTGTCGGGATAGTAATTTCACTCTTAATGGATTTAACAGTTTCTTCCAAATCAACAAGTCTGCTCACAACCTTTAATTTATCAGAAGAATCCTTCCCGATGATGTTTTGTTCTGCTCTGCGAATATTGGCAAGAACAACGTCAAGTTCGTCAACTATATCTCTTTCTACGCTCATTGTAAGTTCCTTTCCGTCCTACACTCTTATGAACATTAGGCTTTTCAGACCCAACCTCGGCACTATGTTAATCCTGCTGCTCTCCCGCAAAAGAGATAAGAGCATTGCCGCAGGTAATTCGGTCAGAGTCCTCTTCCTTACTCGGCACAAACACGATGACATCCCATCCGTGTGCCACGAGAGGCTCCTCGAACTTCTTATATACATCATAGTCGGTGTATGTGTCTCCGACATCGTATCCGTTCGCTACCGCCGTCTTTGTCTCGTGAATAGGTGTAATCTTTACAATCCACTTATCCTTATCGAATAACTCGTCCAACTTGTCGGCATCCAGAATCGTGTCCGCAGTAACCGCAAAGTTAAGCGTATACTTTCTTCCTACGGGAGCAGGTAACTTTGCAGCCAGAGCACTTATCTCTGCAAGTGAAAGACTCATACCGCTAAAGGCTTTATTACGCTGTTCATCGTCTGTGCTATTGATAGAGAACTGTAAGCCAGCTTCTCCGTTGTAAACCTCATTCTTGATAGTACACCACCTGAGAAGATACTCCTCCAAGTGGTCTGCCATCGCCTTAGGAAGCATCGTCGACACCACGGGATGTACTGTCTTAGCGTCAATGTACTGAGCCACGAGGTCTTTTAAGTCGAACTCCGCAAAGTCCAACACATTCGGATTGAATGTAGGCTCGCCCATTCTCGCAAAGTGGACGTTAAATCTATCTGTGTGATTATAGGGAACACAGAAGTAATCAAGCATTGTCTCAATCTCGTACGCCAACTCGTCACGAGAAGCGTTTCCGTGAAATCCGTACTTAGGACAATCACAGAAAGAACACTTCATAGGGCAACCCTTCTGAGTGCTTATCGTAGCCACCCATTTCTTAGTGAGGTCGACCTCCTTATGCTCAACTCCGTGAATCTCCTTACGCAACCCGAGGAAGTCCGCCTTGATATTGTTCTCCTTACCATAATCACCTACAGTAAGAAACTCCAGCTGGTTCTCCTCATCAACAAATATCTTTCCAGTATGTGTGTTTACAATTCTCATTCCTTCGTCTCCCTTCTAATATCATAAATATGCAGCACATAATATTTAACACCCTTTTCGGCACCCCACTCTGGCTTGCCAAAATCCCTTGTCAGCCCTACCGTCGCTATAAAAGACGGCGACTTGTCCGAGTATCCGTTACGGAACATAACCTCAACCCTATTAAATGTCAGCATAGTACACGCAGGGTCTTTTCTAAAGGTGTATTCTAATAGTCCAGCGTTGACAAACCTCGTTGCCCAATAGGGTTTAATCTCTCTGTACTCCTCGGTCTTTACGCCACGCAAGATTAAGTCATACCACTTCTTCTTAATCGGCAGCACCAACATCTCGACACCTCTCTTCTTCAATCGGTTGAGGCTCACGCTCGAATTTCTCACGCAGTGCCTTATCCCTCTTCGCAATGGCTGACGAGAAGCAGTGATAGCAGTCACCGTAAAACTTCCTCTGCTCACACTCCTCCGCAGGAAACGTATTCTCGAACAAAGGCTCGCCAAGCACAAACTGATTTAGGTCTTTTGGACACTCTACTTTATTCATTTGAGCCTCCTGTTACAGTCAATAACTCCCTGCATAGTCTGTGGCGTGAAATCAAGTATATCCGCACCAACATTGTATGCGTTCTTTATGCTCTTCATTATCTTATGAGCGTCATTCTCAAAGCTATTGTGAATGTGCCCATAAAAGTGAAGCGAGCCTCTGAAGTAACCGTTCCACTCAACTATAGGATAGTGGAACAGAACTATCTTCGTATCTCCGTCGTGTATCTCCTTGTAAGCACCTACCCACTCGCAAAGGGAACGCATTTCAGGTGTCACATTATCGTGGTTTCCCGTAATGAGGAACTTCTTTCCGTTCAGCCTTCTCAGGTAGTTTGCACCAGAACCAGCACTCTTAAAGTTGAAGTCACCAAGGATATACACCTCGTCATTCTCCGTAACCACAGAGTTCCAACGCTCTATGATAGCATTGTCCATCTCTTCCACGCTCCCAAAAGGGCGGTTGCAGAGTCTCAGTATATTCGAATGACCTAAATGCAGGTCGCTTATGTAGTATTTCATAATCCTTCCTCTCCTATATGCAAGTGCCGTACCCTTTACGAATACGGCGTCCTAATATCAGTTCTCAATCTTCGTAATCGTCATCGTAATCACCATAGTCGTAATCACGGTCGTCATCGTAGTCATAGTCACGGTCGTCATCATAGTCGTAAGCCTCGTCCATTTCACAAAGACGCTCCCACTCTTCCTCCTCCTGCTCTGCCGTAGTAATGACACTGCCCCAATCAATATCAGCACCACACTCAGGACATTCCTCATCATATCCGTAACGGTCGCCCCTCACATCAGCACCACAAAGCGAGCAGCTACCACACCGAACGTACTCATACTTATCTTCAGTGTTATATGCGTAATATCCCTTGATACCAGCCGTCTTGCCTACATTTATCTTCTTCGCCTTTTCCATTGTGATTTCCTCCTTTGGAATTGCTATACCTTTGGGAACTCTCCCTTACATTTATTATTGTACTACATTGTGGTATAGTTGTCAATGGAAAATTTAACAAAAAGGCAAGAAATTTTAATACAAAGCTGATTGTGCTGTCTGTTCCGTCAACGTACTTTTTCTCGTGGCGTCCTTTGTTTCCGTGGTACAAATATCTAACAACTTTCCTCCGAATTTCTACGGGCATAGTAGTTTTTCTCCAACTCCAGCCACTCAGAAATCTCTATACCGCTCTCCCTTACGCCCTGCATTAAATCAAAAGGCGTTGTATCCGAAAACCCTACTGTGTAAGCCTCACCAGTCTTCCGACAAACGTGTTCCTCTTCATACCAGCCTACCACAATCGAATTATCTGGATTCTCCTTGTTAAACTTGTGAAGCATTATGTGCCCTAACGCCTTGCCGCAGTGAGCACATCTAACGTCACCAGCACTTGTGCCCCTTCCGTAACGAATCTCGGCATTACCCTTTATATTCCAAAGGTCACTCACGAGTGTCCCGTGCTCTATGTGCTTATGCGTCCCACTGGTCTCAAAAAACCCACTCGGAAGCTCCGTTACCGCTCCCCTACTCATAACAAGTCCTCCACGTTAACGCCGTATAAAGCCTCGAACTGTGCCAAGGTCATATCAGCCTTCGCTTCGTCAAATGTGACAAGCTCTTTCTCGAACTTGATATAGTTAATGTTCGGAATCCAAGAGCCATCGGGATTCTTATGTGCCTTCTCGAAATCCTCGCAAGCCTTTTCCATATCTTCCTCAGTACGATAAAACTCGTACCACTCGCTCTCGTACTCGTTCTCCACCAACTGCTCTACACGCACCCTAATAATCGGGGCGGGCTTCTTTCGCTCTATGTTCACAATCTCCAGCATAATTTGCCTCCTTTAACTTATATGGGAACCTTTCTCCCTATGTGTATACTGTACTACATTGCGGTATAGCTGTCAGTCCCTCACTTAAGAAAGTTTCCTCAGTCTTCTTTCTCCAGCACGTAACCGTCAAATAAAACTTCGTTTGTCCAGTCCCAGAACTCTTTCGTACAAGTACAGGGTTCCGATGCAGAGAAAGTGATAGAACCTTCATCTCTCCACGCCTTGAGAATCTCCCTCTCTTCTTCGGTAATCTTCGCAGGGTCTACTGGCTTACTATTAAGCAAAAGATACTGCAAGTAAGGCAGCAGTCTAAGCTGTCTTAAAGACACCCCGTGCTTCTCCGCAATCTCGTCGGTCACAACACCACGTAAGTTCAAATCCTTCATTATTTTCTCCCTCCAGAATTTTCAACATCCTTGACACACTCTTTCATCATTTTCTTAAACATCTCCCACTTAAAAGCCCTTCCACCGTATAAGCCATTGTAAGCGTCTTCCTCATCCTTGTCCTTTGCCTCTAACAGCTCAGCATCAACTCGCTGATTTAGCTGCTCCCACACAGCCTTATAGTCAGGCTCGCTCGCCTTACTATCTGCCATTGTTTTGCAGAGTCTGGAACGCTCTTTGTTAAGATGGTCAATGGCTGTCCTATAAGCGTGTTCAGCTTCCTCACGGGATACATATGTTTTCTCGCCCCTAAGCCAAATACCGAACACCCTTATAGCCTTATCAAGTCGTCTAACTTCCTCTTTTTCACTACTCATTTCTGCTCCTCCTGCAATTTCTTTCGTATTCTATACAAGCGAGATGTAAACTCCTGCACTGTAAGAACAGTCTCGCTTTGATTACGCTTACCTATACTGTGAGTGAGTGTCGCATCCTTTGTGGCGAGCAATGCCTTCTGGAATGCCGTGTTCTCTGCGAGAGCGTCATACGCTTTGTCGAGCAACTCCTGATACTCCTCACTTGTTCGTTTGTATTCCTTACCCTGCCAGTACAAAGTCTGCGTTCTATACCATTTCTTTTTCTTTCCCTTGAACTTCGCAGCTTTACCCACAAGTTTGCAAACTTCCCTCTGCATATCGGGGCTGCTGAACTTCAAGGACTGCAAAAAGCCTTCCATTGAGTTGCATTCAACCCCGTCCACCACAAATTTATGTGGGTGGAAGTTGGATAAATTTGCTGCGGGAAAACCGCTGCCTGAACCTATATCCATCTTCGTTAACCTCCTAATCTCTGTACCACGGACCGTCAAAAGAATCATCCACACAGAACTCCTTAAAACAACACGGGCAAACAAGTGCATCAACTGCCCTACGCTTACGCCCAGTTTTTCTGTAACAGCCGTAGACATCTAATACCGTTTCTTCTTGTGTAAACCTCACAGGCTCTAAACCTGCACCACAACTATCACACTCTCCGTAAATGTTTCCTGTCTCTTCTCGTTTCATTCTCTCCACCGTCTGTTCCATCTGTCTATAGCATCCTGCTTGCTCTCCCACGAATCAAAAGTCGCCCGACAAGTAGGGCATATCACTCTGTTCTTTCCGCTACCCAGTGTATGCACCCTTATGTTCTCAGCCTTCTCACCACAAAAAGGGCAGGGCTCCTTGATTCTCTTATCTGTCATATAACCAACTTCCATAATCATCCCTCCGACTTGTTCTCACTAAACCCTTCCCAGAAGTGCTGGAAGTCCAAGAAGTCCTTGTGACAGCGTTCTCCTGCTCGAGCTACTGCGTGACAATCCTCCTCCAGTGCCTCGGATACCTCAAGAAAGAAATCTCTTTCGTGGTGCTCGTCATCCGAAATCATATAGAGTTTGTTGTTTACACTGGGGCGTAAGATATTTAACTCCTGCGGACTAAATGCCCACGTATCATAGATTTCCTCTTTCTCGAACTTGGCTTCGAACCTATTCCACTCGTATCTCCACAGTCTCTTCGCCGTCTTCTTGCTATTTTTCTTAAGATAAGGGTTGTTCTTAGTAAGATACTCAGGCTGAACACCCTTTGCAAAACAGAACTGCTTGAATTTGAATACATCCTCTCCGTCTGTCGGAAAACTACCGTCATCAAAATCAATAGCGTCATAGAGACCATAGTCAAATGGATTGCGTAAAGTAAGAGTGTCTTCTATCTCCGCTACGTCTGACCCCTCACCCCATTCAGTAGTTATGCTACACGATATGGTTCCCTTTTTCTTATTTCTACGAAGCCCCTTTATCTCCTTCGGAGAAAAGAGGTCAGTAATTATCTGTGTTATCTCAACATCTGTCAAATCAGTTATCTTCTTCATCGCATTTACCTCCAAGATTTGAAGTAGTTACTTACCCCCTAAGCGAAGTCTGTATTTTCCCCTGCTCCTCGTGAATAAACTTATCGAGCACCTCTTCCACGGAAGCGACGCTTATCATAGCATCCTTAGGCTGAGCAGCCCCTGAACTCAGAGCAATCAACTCCTTCTTAACTTTCTTAAGAGTTTCTTCGAGGGCGTGACGCCTGTATACTCTTCCATCTATCATCAAGTCAGTCACGCTACCAAACTCCTTATGTTTATTCACTGCGTGGTCAGGTGTAAAACCTATGCTATACCATTCTCTCATAAAGCACCCAACTCCTCCTTATTTCGAGCATTCCTTAAAGTTAATGGATACAGTCTTATCCAAACACTCACTTAAATCCCAAGCACAATCCCTACAAAGATACATCGCCTGAGCTGGCACGTTTCTATGTGCACCCTTTTTCATTCCAAGCACAATCTTTATCTCAGCGGTGTTCTTCTTGCATTCCACGCAAGTTCCGCCTTCTTCCTCACCATTTATTCTCGTCAAAATCATAGTGTTCCTCCCTCTTAACCCCAGTGTAAACTATCCTGTGTATCTTCTACCCTATCCATAATCTCCCTTGGTGTGTTAGGTGCCGCCCGAAATCTCGAAAAGCCGTAGCAAGCACTCTCAGAGCAACCGTTACCGTTATGCCCTGGATTGATACAATAGTCACAACAGCAAACCTGACTATAATCAATCTTCTCTTTCGACACCTGGGGCTCAGCTTTCTTCACTTCGACAACCTTAGCAGGTAGCTCACTCTGCTCCTCTTCCATATACACGGGAACGTCGGGTAACAAACTTAAATACTTCCATCCGTCCTGCTTGACAAATGTATTATCATCGTCAGACTCATCAAAGTAAACCTTCGTAAAGGTCACAAGTTCATTAGCTGGCTTACTTGTATAGAGAGACTGCACAGAACATTTCTTAGTTGACACGGCTTCACATTCAGTATCTGAAATCTTCACGCCAAGCCACCTGTCAGTATGCTCCTTGCTCTCTACCTCGTAAAAGATATACTTCTCATTCTTATCAGTGTTACAAATAAACACTCTCGGATAAATATGAGAAAGCAGCACCTTGTGCATATAAAAACTGCCAATGTGCTGCTCCTTAAACAAAAATTCACTGTTCGCCATAGTATTTACCTCCTGAAATATACCTAACCTTTTTGGGATGTTTCCCTTACAACTATTACTATACTACATTGTGGCATACTATGTCAATACACAAAACTCATTTTTTCTCATTTATTTTTCTGAGGAACTCCTCCTGAGCTTTGTCATCTATCATCTGGTCATATGATGACTTAGGATTTGATAACCCCAGTATCATAAATATCACTGCTGCCACAAACAGTATCGCCAAGACTATCACCAATATTTTCATACGCACCACTCTCCTCCTCAACCACATCACCGCCACACAACTGCAAAGGGCATATGTCCGCCTCTTTTAATTTCTCAGAACTCATACGACTCCTCCTACAGAACACCATCATACATCGTTACTCCAGCCAATCGCTTATAGTGACCACCGCTGCATAAGTCCTTTGCGTGGCGTGTCTTTCGCACCCACATCTTTTTATTGAGGCGTCTGGACACCTTCATACCATCCTTGAGCCATCTGTTTCGCTTTGAACCTTTCATAGAAACTCACCTTCTCTTTCTTCTGATTCGTTTTTCTGCAAGAAATTCGCAACGAGTCATATTTTGTAGAAATCTCTCTTCAAACCTATCGTGACATTCCTCAGAAACCCCATAGGCAATATTCTCCATAACCGCAGATATTCCGTACATATAGTCCTCTTTCCCATTCCGTGCATCATAACTCCCGCAAAATAACGGGCACTTACACAGCTCATCAAAGACAATACTATACGCTCTGCGTCGCTCTTCCTCACTCACTTCCTTACTGGCACGGTCAACATCTGTGTTTCCAGAACTCATACAACTACCTCCACAACTACTTGAACCACTCGTTCAGCCAAGCAACCTCGTCCTCTATCAGTACCATTCCAGATTCGTGCGTATCGTAGGTCAGTTTATACTTCACCTCCCTGTCGGCATCCTCAAGCACAGTCCCATAAGGCTTCGGCAGGGCTTCGCAGAATGGTTGCAGCGACTCACGGAACTCCTGCTTATCCTGTGTTTCTGGCACCACGATAAGAGTAATACCAGCTTCCCAAGCTGTGTCCACAAGCTCATCTAAACTCGTGCTTTCGTCCACGTTCCAGTAATAACAATTCCAGCAAGTACGCTTCTCGAGGTCAGCCACGCCCACAAATTTGATAGCAGGGAACGCATCTGCGACATCTGAAACCTGCTTACATATAGCGTCATCTATCTCATCGACCTCACGCATAGGTATGTAAGAATCACTGTTGTACGACAACTGAAACTCCGTCCCGTCATCAACACACCTCATACGCAAAGAACTTTCTCTGCCGCCCTCACCGTAACCAGAGGTGTTCTCTACAACCTCAAAGTCCTTATCTGGGTACTTATCCTCAAGATAGTCCATTGCCTCCTCAGCCTCACGCTGCTCTGCCTGTCTTACCTCTTCCGCCGACATACAGCCACCGCACACCAACATAAGCACCGATAATAACGCTACAACCATTGCTCTCCTACGCATATAAAGCCCCTTTCCAAGCTATTTATCTTCGTATGGGTATCCAGCGTCTCTTGCTACATCCTCGGATACCTTAACACTGATTACGCCACCCTGCGTTTTGTCGTTAGGCACTGCAAAGTAGGTCAACTCATTCACATCACCTACCTCAATAGGTGCCACCGCAGCATCCGCTGACACTGTGTGTACCGCACCTGAGGTATCTGTATAGGTCACAATCACCTCACCACCGTTATCGTACGAAGCATACTCAAACTTAAATGTATCTGTGACGTGAAATACAGCGTGCTCAGCCGTATACATCTTCACGGCAGCAAACACTGCTGCTGTAATACCTCCGAGCCCCAAAGCTGTTAACAAAACTGCAAATGTGATGCGACCCGCTACCTCCGTCCTCTGGTGAATCCCTGCCAGCATCCTTCCGCTTAAAACCCAGAAAAGTGCATATGCTATTAAGCAAACACCCGATGCTGACACCAATATCAAAACTGCCATATTCATTAAACAAACCTCCGCTGCTTACACAATTCGAACAATCTGCTCCATCAAGACTACATCCCTATCCGTTACCTGTTTATCCTCGTGGTAGTGACCACAAAACCACTTGCTATACTCAACCGACGTTCTGATACCCTCTAAGTAGTCGTTCAACTCATCAGGTTTATAAAACCCAGCACTCTTATGCAGTGCACAATAAAGAGTCAAACACTCCGTGGGCATCTCGTGGGTTATTATGAAATCTACCTTAGAGTCGTGCGACTCCAAGTTCTTCAAGCCCTCGAGCATTTCGCTTTTACTTGGCATTTCTTGCTCCCACCACGACACGTGATTTATACGAAACATCTTAAAGATGTCCTTCTGCCATTTAGGTAATCTTGGGTCGTCTTTTTCTAAGACACCATCCCTGATGTCGTGGCTTCTGGCACCGCCAAATACAAAGAACGACTTTCCGCAAATATCATAAATCTGCCCACGCATCAAGTGAATAACGTGGGGTCGTATCTTATGCACCTTACCGCCGTGCCACTCCTCTACTGGATAGGCGTCAAGCCTGTCAAAGTTCTCGTGGTTACCGTCACAAAAGAGTGTGGTAAAGGGTCGCTTCTCTAAGTCGTCCAAGTTATGCTTTTCATATGGGCTCTCACCGTCCTTATCCCACACAAGTCCGAAGTCCCCACAAATAATCACGAAATCCTCTTCCTGCTTGGTGTTCTTCTGCTCATAAAATGAGTCAGTATTCAACCTCGGAAAAGGCTTCGAGTGAATGTCACCTGTTACAAAAATCATTTCTCTCACCACCTTACTGAGCTTTCTTATGCCAGCGTGACCACTCCTGCCACACGGGTGTATCGTGCTTCTTCTCAAACGCCTTAATGAACTTATGTCCCATAGCGTCTGTTATCACCTCGTTCTTCGAAAGCTCTATTTTACTGAAGTGCACTCGACTATAGTGCAGGTACTTAATATCTAAGTATTTTCTCTCAGGTATTAACTCCATAGCATAAACGCTGCCCCACGACCTGTGCCTGTGTGTCGGGTAGTCCTCAAACTCGCAGCGAATAACCTTACGTTCTATCTCACCATACCAGCCATAGGGTCCATACAACTTACGTATATCATCTTCTTTCACATAATAGTAAAGCATACTCACGCCTCCTCAAAATAGTCCTTTGTATGGGCTCTGCAACACGATGTGCAAGGTGGCATCGAAGAATACATATCCACGTGCTTGCAGCGTTTACATCCATCAGGAGCCATCATCACTGCTATGTAATGAAACACTTCCCCCTGAGATAAGTTATTCTCATAGCAAAAGTCTTCTATATCACTATCTGTCACGTGCCCACCCTTAATCATACAATCAAGGGCGTCTATCAATTCAGGGGTTAACTTCTCCGCCGTGTGAAGCTGCGGAATATCGTTAAGCACCTCAATTATATATTTTTCCTTACCTGTAATGGGGACACGCTTACCTGTTTCTTCAATCACCATATATTTGCTGCTGCCATCCACCTCGATGCGACCACGCCAGCCACCATTCGTTACAAGAAATATTGTTCCATCAGGCAGCGTTCTTAAATCCGTCGTTTCATCAGCGGCATTCCACTCGCCAGTATTCGTTACATCTAAAAATTCCTCGCTCATCTTTTAGTCCTCCTTATGATTTACTACAGTTTCTGTTAAAGGCTTGTTACTGAAACGAAATGACTTATAGGATAATTCATCCCCGACGCAAAGGCTCTGTCAATAAGTGTAAACATTCATTATGTACCTTTCTGCAACTTTTTCTTCTGCTTCTTAAGTCTACGCTCTTCCCAATAAGGTCTATCCTCATACTTCTCAAGGAACGGGCACTGTTTTCGCAAACACTCGTGATTCTTCATCATTTTGACCGTGAGTAATCCTTTGTGCGACTTATTATGACAGTACGCCACGGCATTTTCCTTCGATGGTTGTCCCTGCATTATCTGAAATCTTTTCTCGTACAGCCCGAAGGCGTTTTTCTTCAAGGCTTTTCGTGTCATCCCGTACCTCCTAACTAAATCTCCTCTAACTAAAAACTACTATACCACATTGTAGTATAGTAGTCAATAACTTTTATGAAATTTTTTAACTACGCCACGAGAACTCTCCTGCAACCCTCTTCCCAAGCGGATGTGGCGTGCCTACGCATTTCTACTTTACTCCTCTCCGTTTCGCTACAAGCACCTGCGACACATAGCACATTACGGCAAGCAGCACCACTGCCACACAACAACCTACAGGGTTCCACGAAAAGTGATATGGTATTCCCACTTCTCCAAGTGTGTTTATACTGTATACTTCTGTCAATGTGCAAAGAATGCCTATATGCTCTACACAATCCCCTCCACCCATTGTAATTGAAAAAGGTACTGTGTGAAAAGCAGATACAAACAGGAATGTTAATCCCATCAGCATAGCAGTCATAACCACTGACATCACACACGAGATTAGAATTCGTTTTTTCATTAGTGCATTCAAAACTTTGCTTCTCCTTTATCAAAAATCGTGTCCGCCTCTGCACCGCTCATCTTCCGTGGGCGATGTGTCAAGCATATTCATAACCTCGACCACCACAAATAAAAGCATTGCAGAAAATAACACTACCAGACCGATGTAAGCTAACTTTTCCACCATTCACCTCTTAACTAAGCCCCAGCTTTTCCTCGTAACGGCTGAGCACTGAGTCTTCACGTCTATCCGTATCTATACTCAGTATCATATCAATACTTTTCTTCTGGTCATCGTTGTTAGGTTCACAGCTCTCAAGGAATCCTTTCTGTTCATCCGTGAGAAGTCTGCCTTCGCTGCTATGAAATGCAGCACCTCGGGCGTAAAAGGCAACATAGCCCTTCTCCTCCACGAGCAGCCTCTCATCTCGCATACCAGAACCCGTACTCTCCTCTGGAAAAAGCTGCTCAACAATCTCGGTAGCTGTATCCATATGAGCATAACTCTCACACTCTATATAACTTCCGTCAGGAGCTAAGAAACCACTTAACATATACTCCCCTCCAAAGTCGTCCAACTTCTACTACCACGTCATAGGACGTACTTTTACGCCCCACTTATATTTAGAGGCTGCACTCGGCACAAACATCTTTTGAAGCTCGTGCTCACTCAAGTCACTGGCTACAATTACCTCATCGTGTTCGGTATAAATTACCTCGAGCCCATTCCTGTAAGCAATCCCGAGCAGCTCATTCAAGATAGCGACGCCTATATTTTGCACAAGCACCGAAGCGTATTTTGTATATGGCGTACCCGCCTCATAGTGTGTCTCAATACGTCTCCCGTCTATATTCAGGACATTCCCCTCTCTATGCTCGGTCACCACCTGCTTAAGCCCTGCACGAATTCCGAGAGAGTCGTACAACTTCAATAGAATAATCGGGTTAAGCACCCCACAGTTATCCAGAGCCTGTTCAGGACGTGCACCGTAGCAATAAGCTATCAAGGTATTCTTGACATCTCTTCGCATAGAAGCGAAAGCGTCATTCTCCAAACAAAGGCTTTCATCCTCAAGCCACTGAATAGTCCCGTGATAATACGTCACCCCTATACCAGTCGCCGCATCCTTCGCCGTAGGGGCATCCGCCTCCCACTTTACATTTCTCCAGATAAGACAGGGCTCGTCTGTGTCACAATCCTTTAGCAAAAGCAGAGCAGGCTTATCTTTCGCAAAAAGAGCCTCCTCGCTACCTGCCACGATTCGCTGCATACTCTGGATTATATATTTCTTGTTCCCTGCATAGAGCGAGAAATTCTCGTGAGAACCTCTACCGTCAAAGGAACATCCATCCAACGTCAAAAATGACGCATCAAACAGCCTCGAGAACAGCAGGTTGAACCTTCCGACGACCTCTTTTCCATATAACACTTCATCGTGCCTTAGAGGGGCAAATTCGGAGCCTGTAGTGTCTTCCAGTACAACTGCCCTGACAACAGGCTGCACGTGTCTTGCAATCTCCCCGTACACATCGCTGCCGTAGTCTCTGCCCAGCAGCTCCATTATAATATTTAACTCTTCACTGATAACATCCACGCTGTAAAGCGTCTTATCTGATGTCATACAGTCACGGGCTTCTTTCGAAAAGCCATTTACGTTCGGAGCCGAAGTCTGAATTCTACCCGAAATCGTTCTGGACAAATTCGGGTGCAGCTCCAGCACTCCATTTGCCTCGCCCCCGAAGTCGTCCAACAACTTATTGTACTTCTCAACTCCTAACACGGAACGAAGGCGTGCTGCATCAAACTTCACGCCTCTTCTACTGAACTCCGCTATGTACTTATCCACGTAAGTAAAATCACTCATCAAAATTACCCCAATCGCCAAACCCACCGAAGGAGTCCGCTGTTTGCCCAGCAGGTATAAACTTTATATTGATTACCCCTGCCAAAGCACCGCTCTTCTTCCACTCCTCACTGTTAACGAGGGTTTCCAGCTCTGAAAGCCGACTCTGAGAGTCCTCACCCTGAAACTTATACGCCTTTAATTCCTCGAGTGCCGCTTTGGGTCCTTCACCAGGCTCACGCATCAGCACCGATAATAAAGCATATTTGTATAAAGACTCGGACAACTTATCGTCACCATAGGCAAAGCCAATGGTCGTATCTGCTCTGGATGCAGAAATCTTTCCACTGTCCTTCACCTTCTCATAAGACACATAGTATCTGTCGCCTGTACGCAAAAGGCAGAGGTATGCGTCTATCGTAGTCGGAATATTTGTTGCCTGATAATAACAGTAGCACGGTATCAGGTCTAAGTATTCCGCCTTTATCTTCATCTCCATCTTCGAATTTTCACAGGCACGAATAAGTTCACCGACCCCCTTCACTGCAAGTGGCTCTCCTCTTCGTACAACCACCACCTGCGGAGCCAGCACTGTGTATTCATCCGCACCACTCTTAAGAATCTGAACAGTCTTCCCGTTCAAAAGCTGCCAAGGTGCGTGCGGTATGTCGTGCAAACGCCCATACATCGTGACTTCTCGTTCCTGCGTGAAATTACGCACATTCGTCTTAGTCGTACGACCCTGCAATTTAGCAAGGTGCTTCTGTAATGCCTCGTCCGAGGATACTTCAATCCTCTGAGTTACCAGCTTTACAAGCATCTCCTGACGCTTAATCTGCTCGGCATTGAAACCATAGCGTGCCATATTCTGTCTGCTGCACTGAGCATTCATATCTACCTGTAAGAATTTTTGCAAAGCATTCACGTCAGCCTGGGTGAATCCGTACATCCCCAAATTCTTAAATCTACACAGTGCACTGTAAACTTCATAATTTTTCATAGTCACTCTCCTTAAAGGTCGCCGTCCCCTAAGCCGTTAGCCGTAGGTCTCCCGAGCAATAGGTCAGCCATAGTACGCATTAGTCGCTCGTGGGAAGCACTCTTTCGTGCCCCTCTGTAAGTATACAGATAATCCAGCATCTCCTTAAATCTCACGTACTCTGAAAAAGCAAATCCACCCACGGGCGGGTTATATACCTCCTCTTCAGCCGTTTCGACTTCGTTGGAGAATTCCTCTATTCGTTTAACGATAAAGGGTTCGAACACACCCTTCACTTCGTCCCAAGCCTCATCGGCAGCCATCTCGTGTGCAAGAAGTTGTGCGAGTTTTCCACAATCTAAAAGCATCGAATCTGACCACACGAGTTCCAAGTCAGGGTCATCCACTCCTGCGTGCTCTCTTGCATAAAGCAGAGAAAGAGAATACACAAAGTCAAATGCCAGTAGCTCCTGATAGATGTCTACCTCGTCCACAGGCGGCTTCCCTTTGCGTACCCGCTTCAATATGTCCAAGTAATATTCAATCGTCTCACCTGTCATACTGCCCCAGTATCCTCCGCATTCTTGCTATGTCGTAAGGTAAAAGTCCTCCCACTTCTGTAGCCAGCAAGGTTTCGTCAAATATATGCTCCCCTCTACTGAATACACTAACTCTCGCATCAGAATGAGTGGATACAATCAACTTATCTTTAACCTGCTTAGCTCTGCCGATACAATACCTCGCTTCTCCACGAGTCTCTAACGGCAGCTTTTTACAATCCTCGGTCGATAATTCAGACATCCTCTGAACCACCTCAGTGATTGTAAGTCCAGGGTTTGCCCCTTTCAACTCAGGAGCAAAAGCAGGATATACGCTGAAATCTGTCTTTCCTGACACATACTTTGAATTCTGCATAGTCAGACGACAAATCGAGCGAATATCTGATGTAAGCAGCTTCTTCTCTAACTCTCCAGCTGCCTTCCAAACAAACTTCACATAAAAGTCCATCGGAGTATAAATGTTCGCCTTATAATCAGGCTCCACCCCGATAATCTTCCATACCTTACGGTCAAACTTATCCTCGGGTCCGTATATCAGAAAGTGCAAAAGGTAAGCTGTTCCTGCACCCTCCCACAAAGCAATAGGGGAGCACTCAGTGATACCGACACCCAGAAGTATCTCTGCCTGATATGCGATTCTATCCCCGCATAAAAAGACAGAGTGTATGCCATATGTCGCCCACTTGGACGTATGCACATCTGACATATACTCCTCTTCAACCTGAAGGCACAAGTCTGCCAACTTCGGACTTCTTCCCATTAAAACGTCGATATACTCAGTCACGGCACCTCATTTACCAACCTTTCCGTACTAATTCTCCTCCACAAAGAACTCTTTGAGAGAAGAAACATCTGTATTGTCGTCTGCAACCACGAGGGTTAACGGCTTCGTTAAGTCGAGTGAGAAAATTCCCATAATCGACTTTGCATCCACAATGTGTCTGTCACTTTTGATGTCAATGTCGCCATCAATCTTCCAAGACTCCTGACAAAAAGCCTTTACTTTATCTACAGTATTTAATTCAACTTTTACTTCTTTCACAATCTTCTTGCCTCCCTTATCAATCGTATTCCCACCAGAACTCTGTTGTCTTATGCAGAATGCCTTTACAACCAGTCACCAGCATCCTAAGATGAGCAGAGTGTCTGAACAGACGGTTGCAGGTTCTCTTTATGTGCTTAGAACGCTGCCCACGCCACTTTCTTTCTATGTAAGCTACTTCGTCCCCTTCGTCCGCCCACTTACGCTCCTTTGTTCGCTCATAGCCAACAGAGGCAAAGTTCACTTTTCTTGCAAGGCGATTCTTGTAATGGGACGTACGCTTACGTCTAAGTGCACGCTTACCGAAATTAGATTTCTTAGGGAAGTCCGCAATGGGTCTTGCATCTTCAGGTATAAGACTACGGTCATAAGCGATGTTCTCTGCGTGTTTCCGAGCGAGCAAATCTTCGTCCTCTGTAAACTCCCATTCATTCCAGTAGTCGTCGAAGTTGAATATTTCCTCCGTGTCTCGCATAACAACACCACCTTTCGTAGCAAGTGCGGAAAGAGGGACTTGAACCCTCACACCCTTTCGAGTAACAGATTTTGAGTCTGTCGTGTCTGCCAACTCCACCATTCCCGCAAAGTTGCCCGTGCGACTTGTTCGCATCGTACGGGCAGACAACCATAGGAGGTAAACCTATATGTTCAAACGAGGCGGCGAAACCTCGATTAAACCTTTTCTATTTGCCCCGCACAACTGGCAAGTGCTGTACGGGGCACTCAAAGGAGGCAAATCCTTTCAGCCTTACTGATAAAAAACTGTCTCGTGAGCAGGAGCGTGTTCCTTGTCGAACTTGCTCTGCACTTCACTCGAAGTCTCTGCTGAGTCGTTGCCTGAGAATTCATCCTCAGGATTTTCCACTGCCTTACCCTGCTCAGCCTCAGGCTGCTTCTGGGCTTCCTCTGTTGCAGAAGCCTGTCCAGCCTCAAGCTGTTTCTTAGCCTTCTCAGCCTTACGTGCTTCCTTAGCCTGCTTTGCAGCAAGTCTGGAATCGTCTGCGTGGCGAAGCTCGTCCGCCACAAACTTAACAATGTTTACAGCAGTTCCGTTCCCGCCGTATGTAGCCTTAAGAAGAAGCATCATAGCTGCCTTCTCATAGTCGAACGACTCCTCGTGATTCTGAATCTCAACTCTCTCACTGAAGCCTTCCTTCTCTACAAACATAGCGGAAAGTCCGCTCTCTTTATTACAAACAAATCTGGTATCTGCAAAGTCCAGATGACCAAGGCTTTCTGCCACACCAAAGCCACAAGGGATGCCAGTCTCAAAGATTCTGCCAGCCCCAGCAGCAAGCCTCTCCATATATTTATAGGAATTGTCAATTCCAGAGAAGTGCTTAAAACCTGCTACGTTAAGCTCACAGAATACCTTGTAAATACCGAACATTCCCTCAGCTGCATAACGTCTAAGGTCACCAGCAATAGCAGGGTTCTGCTCAGCATACTTCTCTGTCACACGCACGATTCTTGCTGCCTTACCACAAATGTAGCGACAGTGCTTATCAAAAAATCCACGCACAAAAGCCCTGTAAGCAGCGTTCTTGCAAGGTACTGCGGAAACCATATGTGACATACCAAGGATGTCACCCTTGTCGTCAATCTTAAGAAGTTCCCCACGCATCTGCTTGAGAACAGTATTCACACGTCTCTTACTGTATCTCTTCTCCCCTCTGCAAGTAGAGTGCCCACAGTTACAATTCTTGTTACAACTCATTTTAATAATCCTCCGAAAGTTTATGTAGTTAATACCTACTACATTTCTGATGATACCATACCGACAGTACCCTGTCAATAGTATTTGCTAATTTATTTCTGCACAATTTAATACTGGCTATGTACCTACTTCACAGCTTTCTCAGCTTCTACAGTAGAGGGCTGCCCCTCAGTACCAGCAATTATCTCCAGCTTATCCTCAGCCTGACCAAGCTCATTGATAATATCACGCTCCGTTAGCCCAGCCTTCTCAGGACGCAACAAATAACTGCCTAACTCATAATCGAAATATGTCGTTCTTTCCATCCCAGCCACCTCACACCTTGAGGGAACAAAGCCGTAACCTGTTTGGGGTCACGGCTATACTTACAACTATAATCTGACAAGTCTCGCTCACTATCCTCCAAAAAACTGAGCCATAAGAGCGGCGGTCTCTGCTGAAAGACCCTCCTCGTCATCATCTCCCTCAGCGTCCGCACTTTCAGTGGTTGCTGAGGTATCTTCTGCCTTCGGTTCTTCTTTGCGGGGTTTCTCCTCAGGCACTTCTTCTGTCAACTTAACCGCCGCAGGCTGTGCCACCTGTGGCTGCTCCGTAACAATCTCTGGTGATGCCATTACATCCTCTGTTGCTACGTGCGTCTCTGTTACGTGTTCTACAGTAAAGTCATCCAACTCTTCCTCAGTTACAGGTGCAACAACCCGACCTGTCTGAGCAGGCACAATCACCGTACGCTGTCCAGCAGCCTCTACCGCACCACTTAACCTTCCGATAGCTTCCATCACAAAAGAGTGGTTGGACTGAACATTGTTAGAGATAACAGCAAGCTGCATCGCTAATGAACGAATCTCGTGGGATAAATCATCCGACGCATCGTCTGCACCCGTAACCTCCCTCTTAGATTCAGGAGCTCTCTCACCCTGATAACAATAGGCAACAAGAGCCTTTTCAATTAACTCTGCTAACTTGTGCTTCTCCTTACACTTTTCAATTAAGTTGAGTAAATCTTCGTCATCTAAATTGATAACTGTACGAATTTCACACTTCATAGGCTAACCTAAACTTTACTGAGACAGTGTAGCCACGAAATTTGCAAAAGTTCTACCGAACTGACCCGTCTCTAAGGTCACATTCCTACTGTTCGCCCTTTCTTCCGTAACCACTACACGATTTGCCCCCGCTAAAACTTCGTCTACGCCACTATCTACCACAGGCGTATTTGACACCAAAATCCAGCTTGCATCCTGCACAGGTATCTGACAGGCACCAAGCTGACCCGACACAAACTTCACAGGCATCTTTGCACCATCGACAACGCACACTAATTTACCTGCGATGCTTATTTCCGCCAAAATAGGGTATAAATCAGCGGACAAACATCCAAGATTAAGAACAATGTATGACATCGTGGCTGAGAGCCCGTTAAGTTCCTCAATAAATCTATCAGGGTTCAGTTTCTGCAAGCCACCAAGGCAGCCACCACCGAAGGAAACAGAACCAGATTTATTTTGTCTTGCCTTAACAAGACCAGCTGCAAAGAGAGCACCGTCGTTCAATGCACTCACATACGGAGCGGACTTCCCACTTGCGGTATTCTTCGCAGTAAATCTCGATATATTATAGAAACCATTGATACTCGAATAATTCGGGTCAAGGTCAATCAACGCAACATCCGTGAGCATTCCCAAAGAGTTAGCCACAGAAGCTGCGGCATTTGCAACATAGTATGACGAGCCATAACCGCAAACACCCACGATAAGAGCCTTTCCCGTGTACTTTGCGAGTCCGAGAGAAAGCTCTCTACTTGCGTACGAGTTGCTCGAGTCACCCGCAGCAAGCAACTCCTGATGTAACTGAGCATTCTCGGCACGAAGCCTTGTAATCTCACCAGAAGAGTCGCCAATGGAACGCTGTACGCCCTCGAGAGCCTTTCTGGAAGCCTCTGCACGAGCATTCGCAGCGTCAATCTCTGCACGAGCAGTAGATTGCTTTGCTGTAAGAGCCTCTACAGTTACATTTACACCAGCAAGCTCGTTGTTCAAAGCATCTACCTGCCCACGAAGTGATATGACTTCCCTCTGAGCTTCGAGAAACTGCTGCTGAAGCTGCTGTCGAGCCTCGTCATTCTGCAACGGTGAAGCAGAAGCCGCTTCATTTCCCTTACGCAAAATTTCTACCTGAGCATTCGCATTAGCCAAGGCTGTATTGAGTTCCTCGATAGTGTTATCCCTTGTACGAACTGCTTCTGTCATCTGAGAAATCTCTTTTGCACGCTCCTCAGTTAACTCAGTAATTCGGTTATTAAGAGCCTCAACCTCACCTCTATGTTTAGCTTCGTCCTGCACACGCTGAGCCCCAAGCTCAGTATTAGCCTGAGCATTCGTCACCTGTATGTTCTCAATCTCAGCAACGAGACGGGTTCTCTCTTCCTCAAGCTCGTGAATACGCTTATCACGTGCAGCTACCTCAAGTTCGGAGTCAGTCAACTTCTCCTGCATATTCTCAATCTCAGCCACACGCCACGCAAGCTCCTCAGCATTTCCAGCAGTCTTTGAAACCTCATCAATCTGCTTCTTGTAACTATCCACAAGTCTGTGAACCGCAGGAGACCCCTGATACAAAATGCTTGACTCAACCACCTTCGTATCGCCATCGGCATTATATACACAAACATCGTTACTCGGAAGTGTCTTAGCAAAGTCCTCCAACTCCGAAGGAACGACGAGCAGTATAAAAGCGTCGGGATTATTATTTCTCGCAGCAGATACCACCGCAGAAAGACTCGCCTCAGTATTTTCTGACACGAAAGTCTCCTCAATCCAAGTCTGGTGTTTCTGTACTACTTCATAAAAAGCCTTATCCACCAAGGCACTTATAAGAATCATCCCTTATTCCTCGCCTTCTACTTTAGTTCTTCTCAGCAAGAAGGGCACGCAAAACAAGTCCTTCGACGTTAGCATACCTCGCTTCTTCGCCGTAGTAGAAACCTTTCAAACCAAGGGCTTCACAAATAAATGAGCCCACCGACTGTGTATCCTTGTCCATAGTATCGTCCTCACCGTTGCCAGCTCCAGAAGAAAGTGAGCCACCGCCAGAGAGAACTACCGCACCGATAGTCTTTACATCAGTGCCAGTACGCTTAAAGTAAGTAGACATCTGCTCACGAATCTCAGCAGCACAGTGTTCTCTTGCCTCGTTAAGCAAGTCCACGATGCTATACTCTTCTCCGCAGATTTCTACCTTACCGAGAGTGATAACATCCTCAAGTTCCTCACCCTCAAGTAACACCTCATACTTCTCGTATAACGCATCTTTGATAATGTCACGAATCATATTGCCACCGATACGAAGTGTCTGCTGAGACTTATCCCAATAAACACCCTTCTTCACGATGCCAACATCTGTGGTAGAAGCCCCGATGTCAAAGACAAGCAGGGTTTTTCCAAGAAGCTCAGGATGCTTTGGTCCACGCTTCGAGAAAAGGAAAGAAGTACAGGTAAGCATAGACTCCTCGTAGCATCCGACTTCAGTAATCTCAAAGGTCTGCTCGTCATCCGCAAGACGACCGCCACCTACAAGAGTTACCTTATACACACCAACAAGAGCCTGAAAAGCCTGCTTTGCCTGCTCAATTTCAACAGGAGGTACTGCAAGTAAAACCTTAATCTTGCCCCAGAGATTGCCACGCTCTACCTCATATGCGATAGAAGCAAGCACTGAAGCATAATTGATAGCCTGCGTACATTTCTTGTTATCCACCGACGGTCTGATAGCTGTCTCCTTGCTTCGAGCAGCGTACTTACCGAAAGAAACGTACTTACCGAGAATACCTTCAAGAGGAGTTCCAGACTTATCCTGCTCAGGGCAAGTCACACACATCTCAAAGTTATCGTAACGGCTGTCACTCAGCTTATAAGTTCCACTTGGGGTATCTCTCACAATCATATTATTCGGAAAGCTCAAGTTCCCAACAGAAGGCTCTACGATACCATACTTCGTCATAGAAGCCCCCATATCTACACACATAGTCAACTGTTTCACCTTATTTACCTCTCTTTCTACGGTTGTTGATAAAAAACTGCTAACTGTCCTACCAGTACACTTTGAATAGTAACATAATACTGATAGGAAGTCAACAGAAAATAAAAACAAATTTAGTTGGACGCCACGAGCCCCTCCTCGGAATCGCCCGTCGTATCAGCACAAAGTGCCAATTTCTCCATTAGTTCAAACGGGTCGTGTGGCGTTGTTATCACGTCAGCGGGTACAATCTTTGTCTTCTCCCTCACCTCGTAAGCCTTCTTCTCATTAGCAGCCAGCACCTTCATTCTGTTGCCGTAGCCAATCCTATCTGCACAGTAAGGTGACCACTCGCTTATAACAGAATAGAAAGCTCTGTCATCCAAGCCATCCTCACGAATACCTAATCTATCGAGTATCAGGTCGTGTGGCGTGTGTCCGAAAATCTTGACGTCTATGTACTCACCAGCATAGGAAAGCAGCGGCTCCACGTTCACTGAAAAGTAAACAGGGTTCTCGCTAAATATCGAACGAATAATCAGTGTCATCGGTATCTCCATCGTTGCAGCTGTCTCAAGAAACTCGGTAACCTCGGCAATATCGTTCGTAAACACCACACGAATTCCGCTCTCATAAATCTGATAGCGTGCCTGTGCAGACATCTCACGACCGAACACCACAAGCGTACACCCAGGCTTGCACAAGCGACCGAGCGAAGCCCTGTTCTTTATCTCAAGTTTCTCTTCCTTAGTTAACTTTCTCTTCTTTGCCATCTTTCCCTACATCCTTTCTGCCTTATGGCATTACTACATATGTCAAGGCACTGTCCACCATAAAGGCGTCGTCACCAACAGCTGCGTTCATATCCGTTGTAGTATAGGTATAATCAGCAGCACCAGATGCAGTAGGATTTACATTGTTCGATGTAAAGCCAGCATATCCAGCTTTTCTATCTTCCTGTATCCAGTTTATTACACGTCTAAAAGGCGTAATTCCACGATATGCAACGGGTACCGTATATTCAATATCAACTACCATCGCAAAGCTCATAGGAGTCCCATCCGCAGCTACAACTGTGTTCGGAAAGGCATTTCCGCTATAACCATCAGCATTATACTTCTTCAGGTTATTTACATCCGAAACAGTCATACCTGACCTCTGACAAAAGGCATTCAAGTCTGAGCTGTCATATAAATTGTACGCATAATAGTTAATCTGAGTAATGCGAGCCTCGCTTGCGTATATATCGAAACCATTCCACCTGATGCACGCTGCACCAGATTCGCTCGTTGAAATCGCAGGAGTCGTATAACTTCCAGCTGCTCCAGCCGAGTCAAGACCTACGCCAGAAAACGCAGCACACAAATGCCACTTAAACATACGATTAAGCTGCCACGAGAACATAGGGAAGCCCACGTTCGAAGGAGAGTAGCCATTCTCAACTGCTGTAGATACGTGCGAAAAAGCATTCATAGAACCGAGCTTGTAAAGCACATCAAGTTCATACGCTTCCTGCATATACTGGTCATTCACGCCCCCTGTTCTTGCCCCATACTGGTCAAGAAAACTATTCAAAGTCGAGTAAGAACCATAAGTCGTATCAGTTCCCCAACGGCGAAGTTCGTTAATATCTTCCGAGTATCTACTTACAACTCCAAAATGCTTAGCAGGTTCCCCTGAATATATAGAGCCAAACTGCTTGTCCGTAGCAGGAACAACAAGGTTATAAGGAGACAAAGCCGTTCCTATACGAGGGAGTTTCTTGACACAAATATCAAAACCTACCTGCTGCCCATTCTTAATAACGGAGTAGTGATAAGTGTTATTTGAACCTGCATTTAACTCCGCAATCTCCCAAAGGGGCAATGCCGCAGAAGCGTCTGCACCGCCACCCGCAGCTGCCGTAATCGCTTCAGAGCCGCCTGGATACCAGTTAAACATCTCTGAAACCTGCACAACAGGCTTATCAGGACAATCATAGAAACTTCCTGACGCATAAACAACCAGCGGGTCTTCTGGGGACACAAAGTCGGGCAAGTTCACCGTCGACGTGCTGCCCTCCTGCCTGAAAGACTCCTGAGTGAAATAATTCAGGGATGTCTCAGCTGCCGAATCCAGCTTCTGACGCAATAAAGCCCCGTTTACCGAGGCGTTATACATTTCGGTCAAAAAGGTAACAATTCCCAAGAGGAGAATTGTACCAATTATGACCTTAAACACTGTTTTTACTTCCATACCGTCACCGTCCTAACTATACTTTTTGACCCTCGTCACTACCTTAGTAAAGGTCTGAGTAGTATTTAATACCTACTACTGTGTTGCTGAGTTCGATAGGAACTCGTACGACATTAGCGTGAGCCTTGGAATCCTCACCAAAGTCGCCCGTCACAGGGATATTTCCACCTGTAAAAATAGACCCCTCTACTCCAGCGGGTGCTGCGGCAGCCGTATTCTGCCAGTTTCCGCCATCAAATCCCGTAACTACATTGTTATTTCCTCCAGTAAAGGAACCGCCCGCAGCGTCGTCATACACCGTAAGTGGCCACAGCACCGCATAGTCAGCATAGAAGCCAATTACCTTCGAAGTTCCGTACTGAGTTCTATTCGTCGGCGAGTGGTCAAGTGTAGTAAAGCACCCATCAATACCGTTCTTTATCTGGGTAGCCGCTACAGAAGCTGATGTTGTCTGTGGATTAGGGAGCTGAATTCTATGCTCAGTGCCGCTTTCATCCACAACAAGGAAGCCTACCTCCTCTACATAGGCTATCTTAGTCCAAGTTCCAGTCGAAGGATTGTGGCTATAGCCAAGAGCCCACAGCTGAGGCATCAGCTTAGTCAAATCCTGCGTAGAGATATAGTTATTCTCCGTCACTATATTCTCCAAGCCATACTGAATGCCCTGCACCTTAAAATATGTAGTCACAATGCCAAGAACATTCATTAAAAGGTATGCGGCAAGAATAAAAATAGGAACTTTGAACAGTGTCTTAAAGACAAATTTTACACCGTCGCTCATAAAAGCACCGCCTTTCTTCTAATCATACTGCTAAAAAAGTACCGTCTAAAACGCTCTTAAAACAAAAAAGAACTGGGTGCTATCCGCACCCAGCCCATTCACCTTACCGTACGCTAAGCGTTAATTGCTTACTGGAACTGACCGTCGTTGTAACCAGTTACACCAGCACCGTCAGAACCGTCGCCAGCCTGCTGCTGCTGTGCAGTAGGAGTTCCGATGTCTCCGTCGCCGTTGAGGTCAAACTCGGCACCCGTAGCAGCCATAATACCAGACTCCATCCAACCAATGATGCCGTTCAAGCCGTTAGGCAAGAGGACATTCAGAAGGATACCGCCTACGATAATGCAGGCAACTACGATGATAAGGATTTTGAAAATACCACTTACATTCATAACCTTTTTCCTCCTTGAGTTTTTTGAATGTTTACCTTTGGCACATCCATTATATTACGCAGTTAAGCACCTTTCAAGACGATTCGTTAAAAAAGTGACCCAACTGATGCAATATCACCGAAGTAAATAGCCATCGCACTGATAATTGCCTGTACGAGTACGGGCATCAGTATGTAGAAACTCATACGGGCTTTCATCTGCAACTTCTCACTTTCACGCTCGATTTCTCTCTCACGATTCTCAATAAGAAGTGCTCTGAAGCCTCGAAGGTCGTCACGAACGTCAGCACCCTGAGTGTAGCCTTTAATAAGACGCATCAAACGAGTTACGTATTCGTGCCTGAAAGCGTTTGTCAGCTTATCACAACCAAGAGCCTCACCGTAAGTCTCCAAGGAATAGATGATTTTCTCAGTAACGATAGCCATTTCGCCGTCAGCAGTTGACAGGTAAACTCTTAACAAACCTGCCAATGAGGCACCACCGTCTGCTACCATCGTGTGATACAAAATCAGGTACAGCTCAAGGAAGTTCTTCGAGATTTCCTCATCGAGCTGATGCACACGCATAGCAACAAATACGTCCAGCGAGCCTATCAAGATTATGAAGATTACCGCAATCATAGGTGCCATAGGGTTCATAGTTATCAATCCAGCAAGTACACCGATTATCGCCGTGATTATGCTGGCAAATATCTTCAAACCGTTATACATTTCCGCCGTCAGCGGTATATCCCGTAGCTTCCACCCCAGTCGTTGCAAGTTGAACGACAAGTCATCCGCCTTGTACGGGTCAAGCCTAAAGATACCCCTCGACTGTAATGCGACCATTGCGTTCAAGAACTTACGCATCTGCCACTGCTTTTTGTCGACCGACAAAGAGAGTGTAAGCGTAGAGTTCAGACTTGCAAGCGTCGCACTGTTGAACACGCCGAATATCTGTATGAGCCCATACACCATAGCAAACATCAGCACAAATGTAAGCAGTATAATTGCTTTCGGGGCGTTCAGTTTAATGTTATAGGCTGTCTCGGAAAGTCCGTATATGACCTCCTTTTTACCAAAGAGGTTTAAGACTTCACCACCGCCTACGTATCCGCCATCTCCCCAAGCCGAAGACGACCAAGAGGAGGTTTCGGCGGTCAGGAGCATTCCTCCAATAAAATTTCCGTCTACTCTCATATTACAACGCCCTCGCTCTCAAACTTACCATATACACGTACTCAGCAAGCAGCAGCACGGCGTCTATCACAAGCACTAACGAGCCTATGCTCGTCGAAAAGTACCAAGTACGCACGTCCGCATAAATTGCAAGTACACCTATCAGGAACCCAAAAATACCCATCGTAGAAATACGGAAGTCGAATTCAACTTTCTTGAAAGCGTCCTCCTGCTTCTGCATCATACGGAGCTTCATATTATTAACTTCGATAACATCCTTGAACACGTCAGACAAGCCTCGTTCCTCGCCCTGCTCAAAGGTCTTTACCTTTCGAATAAAGTCGTCACCTACAGGCTTCATATCCTGACGTAAGTCCTCCAGAGCAGTAACTACGTGAGTATTTCGAACCTCAACAGCATCAAGGAAGTCCAGGAACATATATCTTACGGAAGCATCAATAGAGTTGAGCGACTCTCTTACAGCAGGAACCACGCCACCCTTCATATTAGAAGATACCGTGTTTATTGCTTCAAGCAACGCCTTAATTCTGTGCCTGTCACGCTTGTTAGCCTTCGTGTAATAAAAAGCAAGCAAAGCCGCTTCGCAGATAGGAACCATTATGAAAGCAAAGAATACGTTTCCAAGGAACAGTACCGACACAAGAATTCCTAAGCCAAGAGAAGCCAGCGTAACTACTGTAAGGAATACGTAAGGGCTGATTTCCCTCGTCCCCCACAGGGTGTTACAAATTCGGAACAACCACTCGTATACCCCAAGCGTCTTCTTGTCCTTTCGCCCGCTTCGTACTGCCTCCAGCTGCTTCTTTTCCTTCTTCTGAGCAGCAGCGAAGAGCAGTCGCAAGCATTTCTTAAGCAGTGCTGACAACCAGTAAAACACATTAAAGCCGAAAATACTCGCTGTCAGTACGACCAGCCCAATAATCAGCATTATGAAAATGCCCGCACGCAACTGAGGTATCTCAATCGTCCTGATGTCGAAGTTACGGAACCAATCAATACTTATCATTTGCCCTCACCTTCTCTCTTCTCGAAAATACTGTACTCTTCGTAAGGAACACCTTCGAGTTTAAGCACCTCGATAGTAGAGTCGGACAACCCGCTGATTCTCACGTGCTCACCAGCAATCTTAGTAACTTCACCCTTCTCATCGTACTCATTCTCCTTAGGGTGTGTCTCATACTTGTAAAGAATATTGATGATGGGCTTCTCACCCTGAGAGCCTACGATTTCACCAATCTCAATGATTTTACGAGTACCATCACGGAGAATCTTCTGCACAATGATAATCTGCACGAGTGAACAAATCTGCTGAAGAGCCAGTGCTACGTTGTTGTTTCCTGAAGCACTCATATACGCTACAACGAAACGCCAGATAGCACCTTCAACTGTCTTTGCGTGGTATGTCGCATTGATAGGGTGACCAGCCTGCATAATCTTCATCGCCTGCTGGAACTCGCCGTCCGTACGAATTTCACCGAAGCACACAAAGGTAGGTGAAAGTCGAAGGACTTGGTTCATTACGTTCTCCATCGTTGCGGTAGTGCTCAAAGGATTCTCTGCCTCGTGTGCCTCCAAGTGAAGAACATCGTTTGACACGAGTCCCTGAGCATCTTTATGTCTTATATCAATTTCCGAAGGGTTTTGTACCAATACCGTACGAGTCGTAGGAGGCACAGACTTCAGAATAGCGTTATTCGTAGTCGTCTTACCTGACGCCGTGGGTCCGACAGTCAAGAATGTAAGTCCACCCTTCGTAAGAAGTTTCAAGAGAGCACCCATCTCATCGGTCATTGTACCCTTTGATACAATGTCATCGACAGACATCTTACTCTTCTGGAACTTACGAAGTACAAACGAGCAAAACTTAGGAGCCGTCGGATTGTCAGGGTCTTCTGACATCGCCGTATAATGGTTCGCAGCGATACGATAACCCTCGATAGTTCTACCTGATACCAACTGGTCTTTCGGAGAAAGTCGTACGTCTCCGAGCAGCTTACGCATTATAACTTCCTGCTCCTCAACCGTCTGGAAAAAGAGTCTCTTTCCGTTCTGGTCTGTGTAGTCCTGCACACGCCCCTTCTTCTCGACCTTGAGCTCTCTACCGTTACATCTGATTTCGAATACGTCAGGGTCTTGCATAGCGTATGTCAAGATACCGTAGTTACAGATGTCATCCGTCAAACGGTCGATAAGAGAAGCATTCGTGTACCCGTTTACAACAGGTCTGGTATTCTGAACCCAATTAACAATCTCGTGCTTGATTTTGTCGGTCGAGTCCATACGATTCGAAACTGAACCCAAGTAAACACGCAGGTCAGCTACAACAACCTCAATCGCACGCCCGTCTTCCTGTGACTGCGAGGCAAGAGCACCCGAACCACGTCTACTGAGCTCCATTAAATCCTGTGAATTCATTTATGCCTCACCTTCTTTCTGCTTTGCTTCAATGTCAAATTCCATATCCTGCTTTCTCTCCGAGTCCTTAATAGGCGGAACTACAGGAGAGACAATCTCCTTTGCGATTGCATCAAGAGAAGTCTTTGCACCCTGCACAGCTGCACTCTCGGCAAAGATAAAGTCATTGCCAAGAAGTTTACCCTGAAGGTTCGCATTCTTGATACTAAGTAAATACGGAACCTGACCCGCCTCTCGATAATCCATATCTGAGAGTACCGAACTGATAGAACGGGTATTCTTGTTGCTGATTACACCAAAACCAGACGACAAAATACCGCAGTATCTGAAGCAAGTACGGAGTGTAGCCAGCTTCTGAATAGAAGACAAGCCGCCGTCAGTTACAATATAGCCTGCATCAGCCCTGTAGAGAGCATTGTTAGCAAGGAAATAGTTAATGTCAGAACCGCAGTCAATAAACACAAAGTCATAGCCTGCGGTAACCTCAGCAAGTAAGTCATCGTATGCCTTACCATAGATAGAGGTGTCCACGGAAGCGAGAGCATCCATACCACGATTACGGAATCCGAGAGTCATAATGCCTTCTCTCGCCTGAATTATCGTGTTGCTCAAATCAGAAGTTCTGCCGAGCAAAGTGTATAAGTCCTCACGCTTACCCTTAATAGGTGCGTGCAGGATAAGTTCACAAACGCCTCCCATAACATTCAAGTCAATAAGAAGCACTCTCTTATGCTTCGCTGCCACTCTCGTAGCAATCTCAAGAAGCATTGTTGATGTTCCTACGCCGCCGCCAGCTCCGAAGAAGGCAATCTTCTTTGCACGAACGCCGTACTGTCTCTCTGTGAAATTCTCAGACACGTTTGCCACTGAGAGGTCGCTGAGCCTATCAGACAATCCTCCCAATCCGCCGAGCACCTTCTCCTGAATGTTGTCCGACTTATGAAGAGCGTCGAGAATCTGCTCCCCAGTCACACCTTTATAGCTGCCTTCCTCAGCCTCAGACTCACTGTCCTCCTCTTCAGCAGAACCATAGTCACCGCCAAAGTCGTCTGACTCTGAGTTTTCATACGGGTCATCTGAGTCCCCGCTCTGTGCTGAAAAATCGTCCTCCGAGGTGATTTCCTCCTCTGAACCGTCCAGCACGGGTGCTTTTTTCGTCTCCTCCTCTACAGGAGGTGTTTTCTTGCCTAAACCAAAAAGTCCCATATCTGAAACCACCTTTCTTTTATTATCTCTGAGGCAAACTTACACGGAATGAAACGCCGTCACGCTCAGCATATTTATAGTAACGAAGCAATTCCTCTTTCGTAAGAGCTACAAGCAAAATATCGGGAGTTGTAGCTTCTTTCCAAGAGTCTGAAGAAGCCCACTGTGCCTGCTGTGCTGCTGTAAGGGCATTGTAACGCTCCATCAAGTCAAGAACTGACTCACCATCCTTGTTCAGCATATCTGCAATGTAAATGCTGTCGAACAAAGGCTCGGTCGTGATAACTTCCTCGGTAATCTCGCCACTATTTCTACCTGAGTTAGCATTCTGGTTGAATACATCAGAAGCAGTCTGGGGTCCGTTAGCACCCTCGCTTCCAACTTGGTCTACCATAACTGTTTTCTCAGTAGTGATAACCGCCGTAATGTTGATACGGTCACCAGGCACAAGGAACTGCTTGAAAGCGTCCATATCCTTTCCGCCAATCTCAAGGGATACAATTTCACGACCAGGGAAGTTATACATCAACATATCTGTATTGTTGATTTTCTCTGTCATCAAGTCCTCTAAGACTACAATCGTAGCCCCGTACACGTTTCTGGTGCAGTATTTGCCATTCAAGAGTGCACGGTCATCCCATTTGATGATACGGGAAGTAACGCCGTCCGTCCCCTGAATAGCATAAGTCTCGTATTCACCTACGAGCATCTTATACTCAACCACAGCATCCGAGTTGAGCGGAGAGTTCTTAGCGTGGTTACCATTCCACATACAAACACTGATTGTCTGTGTCTTCGCAGATACAAACACCCATAAGAACGCCGTAGCACCAATGCACGCTACGATAATAAGTATCGCAACCATCCACTGAGTCGCTTTGACGCCAGCTCCTGTCATCGTTGTCTGCTTCTTCTTTGCCTTCATTTCGAAATCCTCACTTTCGTTATTTTATATAAGTTTTAACCTGCTTATTACACGATTAAACGGTTACGTGCTCTTGTTACACCAACGTAGTTAATACGCACCTCTTCGTTTCCTGAGCCTTCCTTAGCTGCGGTAGCCTCCATATCGTAAGCCCCGCTGCCTGTAGTGTCAGCATCCAAGAAAAATACTGTATCCCACTGCAATCCTTTCGCAGAGTGAACAGTTCTCACTCTCAGTCTGCCTTTCTTAACTGTAGCAGTTGCGGAAGTAGTGTAACGGTCTTCCACACGACTTAGTACATCCAAAATGGTACGGAAACCAACTTTTCCTTTTTTGCTTGTTGGTTCCTTCTCCAAGTGAGCGATATGCTTTACCGCCCAGTCATATACAACCTGCCCTCGAGTATGCCCAGAAGCAAGAGCGGGTGTTACAAACTTTGAATCCTTGTCATCAGGGATACAAAGTGAGAAAAAGTATCTGGCGACATAAAAGTCGTTCAACTCCTTACCTACTTTCTGCAAGTTTCTATAGAGCGTCACCAGCTTAGTTAATCCCTGCACCGTCGGAGCATACATCTTGCTCTTTGCAAACTTCAGGCAAGCAAAGATGTTGGTCAGCTCCTCCTCGGAGCGGTCTTTGCCAAACGGAGCAGGACACTTCTCTCCCGCCAAGAAAAACGGAAGTTCAATCAGGTTTATAGAATACTCGTCCATATACCCGAGTATCTGCTGTCTCTCTTCCGCTCGCAGATATGTGCCCATAAGCGGCAGCACCTTCTCGTAAGCAACCGAAGGCTTGTCGTACGACATTATTGCCTCAGACACCAGCCTCAAATCTCGAACGCCTTTCTCAGCTCTGAACTCACCGTCCAGCATATAAACACTGTGGAATTTATCCTCAGGTATACCACTGGCTTCATTCTCTAAGTCGTACAAGTTCAACAGCACAGGCAAAGCCGATGACCTGTAACGCATCAACACTGCCGCTGTCTCCGTACCTATCTCCTCCGAGAACTCATAAGCACAAAGTATACGTGAGAATGCCTCTACCCTCGATTTAAGTGTCGGGCATCTGGCACCTATCTCCTTGACGATACCTTTTTCGCCCCTACCTTTCAGCGGCTTCTCCCAGCGACCCTTATCCACACACTGATTCAGAATTCTCTCCCCCAGTGCCATAATCTCGTCGCCGCATCTGTAACTCTGAGTCATATAGACAGTCTTGAGTCCATAGATGAACGGAGCCTGACGCATAAGGTCAACATTAGAGAATCGCCACTCGTAAATGCACTGGTCGTCGTCGCCTACGAATACTACCTTCGTATCACTCGGCACGCCAGCCTCAGTACCAAATACCAGCTCGAGGAACTTGTGCTGAGCCACATTTAAGTCCTGCACCTCGTCAATAACTACGAGTTTATATTTGTGCAAAATACCCCTAACTGCACTAAGGTACCCAGCTCGTTGCTCTTCTGTAAGACCTGCACCACTATACTTATTCAGGAAACCTAACCCTTTTCCAAGGTAAGCTGCCTGATTGTCAACCAAGTCCGTGCACAAGTACAGCAAAAACAGCCCAAACTCTGACAGCCCAAGCCTGTTATCCTTCGATTCCTTATACAAGTCAAGAACTGCTAAAGCCCTCGAACCTTCAATCGAACCGCCAAACACTCTTTCCAAGAGATGCTGCGGTTCCTCCAAACCTTCACACTCGCACTCGTACAACTTCAGCAAGTCATCCGCAGACAAGCCAAAAAAGCCCAGTCTTCTCTGAGCCCTGCCCATCAACGTCTGCTCGTCTGTTACTGAAAGCACCTGTCCAGCACTGGTAAGTGCTCCGAGTTTCGACAGCAAAGCGTAGAAAACAGAGTGTACTGTCTTGATTACACAGTCACCCTTTACGCCAGCATCCACCAAAAGACTCGCTACCTGAGTTTTTGTATCCTTGATACAGTCCCTCGAAAAGGACATATACAAAACCTCATTCGGCTTTACCTCTCCTGACAGAATTCTCGAAACTATTAGTGATTTGCAGAACTTTGTCTTGCCTGAACCTGCACAGGATACGACCATCAAATTGTCGTCCCACATTCGCAGGAAGCCCAACTTCGCCTCATCGAGGCTGCCGCCAAGCAACTCCTGCGTCTTCTGAATTGCTCTTTCTTCATTATCCGTCACGTCGTCACCTAAACCTTACTCATCGGGAAAACCCTTATGCAAAATATTCGCTACGAAATCCTCCGAGAGAAACCTCTCTGAAATGAATACGTGGAATCCGCTTCGTTTTGCTAAAACATCATCAACTGAGAGATGCGGCAGAGTTACCGATACCTCAAACTTTCTATAGTCCGTGCAGCTACCGTTGATAGGAGAAATGACGTCGAACACAGCTGTTGCACCAGCAAATCCTACCAGCTTCGCAGGCAAGCAGAATCCTCTACTCATCTTCTCATACTGAAGTAGACCGACTTTACCTACCATCTTCGGAAGCTCCTGTATAGCATAATCCTCATACGAAAGCCCTGAGTGCTTCTCCCTGAGCTTAGCCATCTCCCTAAGAATCATTGAAAGAAAAGTACCGTGAACCTCAATCGCTACCCTGTCATCCAGAGCTAATTCACTAACTCGGTCGACTACCATACCAATATCATAGGGGCGTAAGTCGATGTGAATAATCTCGTCGTCAGCGATTCTACTCTTCAGAGCACGTACGCTCTTTTCTATAAGAAGAAAGTCCGCAATCGACATCACACCTGAAGCACCAAAAGCATCAGCCAGATACAGAGTGTATCCGTCGTCGCACTTCTTCATAAGTATATTGGCGGTATCCTCTGTCATTTCCTCAGCGTAAAGTCGGGAAAGCAGAGTCACCTTCTGCTTATACAGGTCAGTCATAGCTGTCAGATTAGCTATGAGCTGAGCCCCTGTTCTTTCCTCATCGTCAGCATAGAAGGAAATTGTGCTCACAACATTGCTGCGAACCAACTCCCAGAAAGTCGGACAAGTCCAAAAAGCACAAACAAGACAGTTCGTCAGGTCGAGGTTCACCTTCTGTGTTCTGCCCGCAAACCTCTCACACTTCTCCCTGATGTACTCCCAAGTGTCGTCCTCGCAGATTACCTGCAACCCGAGGTCAGCCCCAGTCAGGGTTCCTGTCACCTGCTCTCGTCTGGTTACGGCGTCCTCCATCCTTAACCAATCTTCAAAAGAATTGTACTGTGTCGGTGAAACTCCTCTACTCATATCTTTATCCTCCTCTTTCCTACCTCAGTAGATATTTGTCTCTCCTGCTCAGTCTTTATCATCTGCTCTATGGCAGCTTTGGCATCCGCCTCCTGCTCAGCCTGCTCGGCACCAGTCAAACTTGTCTGCTCGGAAACTGATACAACTTCCTCCAGCGTCGGAGGTAAGGTAGGCTCTATCTTCTCCTTCTTCGGTCTGCCTCTCTTCTTCGGCTCTGATTTCTCAGGCATATCCTCTACAGACGAAGTTTTCTCGCTTAACCCAACAAAGGCGTCAAGAACAGCTACCTCGTTCTCGTTCTCTTGCACAGCTGCACTCAGCTCTTCATCCTTAACTGACAGTTCTTCAACCACAAGGGTATCTGTATCACCCTCATTCGTAATAGTGAAAAGGTCGTCTCCCAAATCGGTACACAAGCGGTCAAGAACAGTAGACCCAGAGTGTCCGTCAATAACATTCATCAACTCTCGCCTCATCTGCTCTTCTTCTGGAGTCAAATTCATACCTATGCGTAGGTAATCCATATAGCTCAAGCAGTCAGCGAAGCGGTAAAGTTTCTTCTCTAATGCTCGCTTTATCTGCACACTGTAGGGACGCATCACAGCGAGGAAAGCCCTGAACCTCTCAGGCGGAATCTCAAACCTTCGCTTGTTCCCATTCAGGAACTGCCCGAGGTCTATATCGAAGGAACGCTGCAATGCCCCTGCACCGATTGTGGAAGTACGGGCATACACATCCGCCTCCAGTGCAGCTAATTGTTCATTAAAAACACCGATAAGTCGTTTACTTTCCGTAAGGCGTTCATCTACCAGAACACAGTAGTCGAATAAATATTCCGCTATGTTGAGCTTGCCCTCATTCGCTACCACCGTCTGCTCATCAGAGACAGAGGCGTACTCGATACGACCTGCCACATCCACGGAGGGAAAATAACGAGAGTCAAAACGATTACGATACTGGTTAACCTCTGTCTTTGCAGTACCGAGGGTAATGTCCCGTAAATCTTTCATACATTCCCAACAATCTTTAACTGATTTTTCTCCTGAAAAGAGATAAGAATAAACCAACTCAGAAGTACACCAAGCCCGAGTGGCATTAAAGAGACGCTGAACAGATTCTGCCCTTCCCCTCGCCCTATCGGCACGAGGAAAACTGGCGTGTTTATTCTCGTCATCGACACACATCTCCGCCAACTTATGTGCATCCAACACGTCAAATTGACAAATTAGCGGAAAAAAGCTCTTCAAAGTCATAAAAGTTGACCGCATAGGTACCGCTCCCTTCTAACTCTAAACACAAATACGTACCGCAATACATTAAAATAGAGTGCAAAGGTACTTTCTGCGGACAAGAGGTACCAAAACCGACCCTTCTCCCTGAAATTAGCCCTTAAAATGGGTACCAGAGCACTTTTCTAAAAATGTAAAGCATAAAAATATAAAAATATGTGATATATTTTTACTAAGAATCATATTACTACTGCGGAGTCAAATTGTCAATAGAAGCGTACATTCTTCTTCGTAATTCTGTAATTTTACGCAAAAAGACCTTCGACCGATTGCTTCAGTCGAAGGTCTTTGCTTGCTCTCTATTCCCCGCTCCCTCAATCTGGTTTGCACCTAAGAGCTTTCGTTTTAATTTCAGCCTTACACCAGAGGAGTTTTGGTCGTGTCCCAGATGGACACATCAATAATCCGCTCTCTCGGTATATCATCCACATACCCGTAACAGCTACAATTATATAAATCACACCCTGAGTCTAAAATGTCTGCTACTTTAGATAGGTCGTCCAACCTAATGCGGAGAGTCGCTATCTTTCTAAGCCCTCTTGACGCACAGTATTTAACAGCTGCCACCTCATCTCTGGTCAAGTGTACCATCCCGTCCTGCGAAGTTGTTATGCCACTCATCAGAATGCTGTTCAAATTTTCTACTGGAGTTGCGTGATAGAATATCCCAAGTTCAGTCATTTAGGTACCAACTTTCTCTTAAAAAGATTTTTGCATCAATAATACTCATAAAAGTACATTTTTACTCCAATTAAAAAAGGGCGTCCTTGTACCAGAACACCCTTAAAAAATTCAGGCATACCCTTAACTGTCAGTTACGAATAGGTACCAGCCACTTACTTAGATTTATCTGACGCTTTTGAAGAGGTACCTGACAGTTTCATATCCGCATATACCTTAAGCATCCCACCTATGCACACAAGCAGCACAGGAATGAGATAAATTAACCTAAGTACCAGCTTAAATAGAGGAACGTGGGCATTGTCTATGTGCAAAAACATCTTGCCAACCATATTTTCAGCAGTTAACACCTGCACATCGTCACCCTCGTTCGCATCACCCCGCATTTTCCACGACACTCGATTGAGGTCAGCATCCAAGTAAGGGGAAACTGTTCGGTGAATTACTACCAAGCCATCGGTCGACTCGTACCCAGCGATGTCACCTTCCTCTAACTTCTCAGGCTGAACAAGATTCCATAGGAACACAAAATCACCCTCAGCAATGGTCGGTTCCATACTATTTGAGCCAACAATGAATCCCGACGAGCAAAGCATACAGAAGCCTACCCCCAGTGCTATAATTAGACAGACAAGCTGTAGAGTAGAGCCCACTTTCTTAATTGTTATCCACTTCTTCGCCTTCTCCATCTGAACTAACACCTTCCTCCGAATCTAAACCTGTCTTCCCAGCAGGAGCATCCACGGCTGTTCCAGATTCCGTACCTGAAGCAGTCCCGCCTACACCAGAACTTACATATACAGTATTGAAGATACCCTCCAAATCACGATAGAGCTGTACCCACTCTTCTTCGGTTACCGAAGTCGACCACTCAGCTGCTTCAACATTAGTTACCTCAAAGGAGTCCAACCCCTCAGGGAAAACAAGTGACTGCTCAGTGAAATCATAAACTCCGTATATCTCAAAAAGGGACATCTTACGAGACTCACCCGCAGGGTTACCCTCGGCGTCATACACCTCAATAGCTGGAGAAGCATCGTCAAGCTCAAGTACATAATTAAATATAGAAGCTCCACCAGTCGCAGCACTGCCCATCCCCGTAAGATAGACCGTCCACGCTGAGGTATTTACTCCTGTCTTCTCACCCCAGTCAAGAACCGCTGGAATCTCGGTAGCGGCATTCACTGATACACCGTAAGTATTTATCAGCTGATTCTGATTAACATACAACGTAGAGTTATCCGCCTTCTCGGCAGCCTTCAAAAACTCTCCGAGTCCGTCCGCAGACCTTACAGCCTTTACCGCCTGCGAAGCCTTCACATTAACAGGCTGCATAGCTATGCCCTCTGTCCAGAGGTCTCCGAACCAGATGACTGTATCAGCATCAGGATTCTTCTCAGCATTTATGTATGCGTCTGTGATAGGTACGAGCATCATCACTCCATAATCCGAATCAATGAACGCAAACCCATTCTCGCAGAGTACCTCTACATACGCAGAAGAGAAGGCTACCTGCATTCTCGTTGAAAAATCTGCCTCACGTATCTCCTCAGGGGATACCGCAGGGTTCACCCAGTGCAAAAGAGCGGCTGTTGTTCTCTGAGGAGAAGTAACCGCCTTAAGACCCGTCACCCCAACAAAGCCGTCATCAGGTGCCGACTGTAATGCCTCAATAGGAGCCAGCGGCATACACGCAGAAGCGGCGGCATCCACTGCTTTCTTATCGTGTATATTATGTGCAATGGCTGACACGACCAAGGCTACCAAGAATAGGATACCTATTACAACTACCCATTTATCCAACTTACCCTCAGCCCTAACATAAGTCGTATCACTTTCTTTTATTTTCTCTTTAACCTTACGAATCTCTGCTTCCTCATCAGGGGCGTCCTTACCGTCGTCGACAGGCATATCCATCCCGTACTTCTCCTCATCGCTCACCTCAGCAACAGGCTCTCCCTCGTCGTCACCCTCCTCTTCATCAGGAAGCGACTCAAGAGCATCTAAAAAAGCATCATCGAAGCTATCATCATCGTTTACATCAAGGTCGACAAGCTCAGGCTCATCACCCAAGTCAGCCGACTCGAGCCCCTCAATCTCCTGCTCCGTTATAGAAGCACTCACCTTCGTGTTTTCCTTGAATGAGTTCCTACCCTTTTTTCTCTTACCCATATTCAAACCTAAACCTTTCTTCTTACAGTATCAGAGGCTGGTATTTCGCCAGCCTCCGTTCTTGTTACATTCCCCAGTGGAACCCAGGCTGCCCAGGATTCGGTGTTGACTCAGGAAGTGGAGCAGAGTCCATTCCTTCCAAAGCCGCCGCCGTCATAGCATTACCAGACTGCTTTGGGGCTTCTTTCCCAGCAGCCGCAGGCTTAGCTCCGACAGGTTGTGCAGGTTTTCCCTGAATTGGTTTCTTAACAACTTCAGACATCTTTTGATACCTCTCTTTCTATGCGTTAGCTAACTCGCTCAACTCTTCAGCAAAACCTTGCTTCAACTGCTCCTGCAAGGCTTCCCTCTTTCTGGCAGCACGACTCCTCGCCGTAGTTACCAGAGTCGCTACCGTAACAGGAACAGTTGGACGTAAACGCACCCAGACTTTCCCGCCCGTTCGCTGGAGGCGTACGTTGCCAATTTCCTCGCCAGCAAGTAAAGCGTCCTTCATCTCGTCTGCGGACAGCACTTCCCCATCGGAAAGCGTGTAAGAAGTGATATTCCTACCACTCTTCTCAGCCCGTTCCACTATTCTTACAGACACGTTATCAGCCATCTACGAGCTCCTCCATCTCTACACCGAGAGCGTCAGCAAGTGTCTTGACCGTTCTGTAAGATACATTCTCAAGAGCGACCTTACCCTGCTCATAAACCTCAATGTTTCTGATGGAGATGTCCGTAGCCATCGACAGCTGATGTCTGGACATTCCCTTTTCCTGACGGATACGTCTCAAAGGCACCATAACCTCTGCTGCCTTAGTCGTACCACTCTTAACAACTTTCTTTTCCTCAACCTTCTTGCTCATACCATAATCCTCACTTTCCAAAATATTCCACCTGTAATCCAAGACGCAGTGCCAACTCAAGCTCGACACGTGCACCGTTAGATGCCTCATACCCAGGGAGCAGTAAAATCATATCGCAGAGAGATAAAGCCGCAATGTCGATTTGCAAAATCTCATCGTATGCAAAAGCCGTATCCTCGTCGAATTTCAACCAACCTGGGTTGAAAGGTGACATACCCTGTTTCCTACACCACTCCTCAGCCTCTGCGAAAACCTTCCTATTGAAATTCGGAAGCCCCGTCATAGGTCCAGAGATGTAAACTTTGGTCTTCTTGCTTGTTTCTCCAACTTTTATTTCACTCATCGAAGTCGTCGTCCTCCATTCCCTCTAAGCCCGACATCACAAAGTCGTAGTCGTCGCTTTCTTCATTTGCGAGGGAATCGTCGCCGTCCCCTATAAGTTCCACTAATCCAACTGTTTCTCCATTCAAACTTTCCTGATGGATGGAGAAGTCGCTCCACACGGAGCCATCCTGCGATGCAATCAGAATCTTGTCATTGTCGCACAAGTTCTCATCGTTCATCGCTGCCTTCAGTTCCCCAACTGTCATAGCCGTACCGCCTTCCTAATAATCTTCCCGTCTGTCGTGCCTGTCCCTATCCTTCCTGCGTTTCGAAGCGACTGTCTCAGGTTTGTGGTTCGACTTCCTCGGTCGGTACTTCAAACAGTTCTTACACTTTTGCAGTGTAACCTGCCTAAACCCTTTCTTACAATCACCCCCGCAGCACGTATAGTATATACACGGCGATAATCTATCCTTCACGAACTAACCTCTTTCCTCGTGTTCTATCCTGCTTGGTAAAATACTGCACTCTCTTCAGTTTCATACCATTAGGCTTCTCACCACCATTATGCAGAAAAGAATTCTTTGCTTTACGTTTCTTATTCTGACTACTCATAGCTCTCACCCCACGTTTGGTTACTTACAGTATCTGGCTAAATCCCAGACTTTCGGAAGTGCAGGGAACCCGCCTCTACCAGCGTGCTCTCTCATAGCGGCAATTCTATCCTTCATTGATAGATAAAACATATCCGTCCATAACTTAGTAGCTTCTTCCTGACTTCCGAAGACTTTACCTTTATTACGTACGATACCCCTGAAGAATAAGGAAACCCAATGAGGCGTATCTCTCGTCAAGTCGTTTGTTTGCAGGGCTTCGAATAACTGTAACGTCATACGTGTATCATTTGCAGCGTCGTGTGCACCCAGTACAGTTTCCTTCGCACCCCCTACATTACCAATACAGTCCAAATACGCCAAAGTTAATTTTTGCATCAAGTAAGAATTACCCTTCCCGTACTGCTCCAAACCGTGCATTCCGAAAACCTTCTGATAATGAAGCATTACATCATAGTGAGGAACATCCTCATTGAAAGTAATACCATTCTTCTTCAACACACCGTCATCGAAAGAATTCGAATTATATCCCACAATGAGTGTGGCGTTATCGAACAACGCCTGTATCTCGGGAAGCCTTGACCTGAAGGAAGCCTTACCAGCTACAACTTCCGCCGTAATACCGTTTACCGCAGCAGCCTCCGACCAGTCCAGAGTATACTCAGGCTTAAAATAGTCGTTCAACACTACCTCCCCATTAAAGTCCATTACGGTCAGCTGAAGTATCTCAGGCGGGTTACCGTTCTCATCATCCTTAACTCCAGTCGTCTCCAAGTCGTACACAATAGCTCGAGACCTATCGGCGTAAGTTGACGGGTCTTGTATATGCCAAGCGGAAGTCAACTTTCCACCTTTTCGCAAAAGCTGGAGCGGGAACACACCGTTATCCTCCGCAGCCTTCACCTTATCCATATCGAACACAAAGTTCAGACCTTCTTTATCGACAGTGGCTATCGTCCCATCCGAATGCTCGTACTCTTTACAAAGTCGAACAACTCCATCTGGAGAGAATACCAGCATCCCAATCTCCTCATCGGAGAAGGTTCTCTTTTTTCTATCCGAGGGATTATTGAGAGAATTCATAATAACCCCGCCAGAAGCGATGCAACACTCCACGGGAACACGCCACACCTGATTTGCGTGAGACGTCTCATATTCCTTTCTCAGTGCCGTTATTAGCGAAGAAAGTCTCACATCCTTACCCTGTAAATCCGTTCCGTCGGCTGTAGAGCCTCCGTTTGTACCAGAACTCTGAGCATTTTTTGCAGTTTTAGCTCCCGATACAACACCTCCAGAGGAAACTCTCGCAGTCGTCGCAGAGTTCTTGGTCGACTTTTTCACATCTACAGGTGCCGTCGGAGCAACAGGCAAATTATCCGCAGCAGGAGGCAGCGACTCTCTGACGTGGTCAGCCTCATCAGGCGAACAGGTGCCTACACACCTGTTCGTCAGACTGTTTATAATTCGGACAAGTCCGAGGGACTTCAACGCTGCCACCTCAACAGCAAGGTAACCATTTACTTCTTTCTGCATAAGTATCTCCCGTCCTTATTTTTATAATCTCTTCTGCAATGCAGCGAGTCTTCTGTCATACCACCAGTATCTGATTGCGGAGAAGAATCCCTGAAGAGGCTTATCCTCACTAAGGTACTTCTCAGCACGAGCACCATACAAATCTCTCTGAGCCTTCTTGATAGAAGCACGCTTTGCAGCATACTCAGGAGTATGACTTGCTTCCTGAATTCTTCTCAAGCTGGCTAAGAAACCACCAGATGCCAACTTTGACTTACTCATAGGCATTGAGTTATCAGTAACCACGGCATCAAACTGTGAAATAAAGCTATCCTTCACTGAATCGTACGCCTCGCCGATAACACGCCCATCACGAAGTATCTGGCACTTATCAAACATAAGAGTCTGAAGCGTAGGCGAGAACAGGAAAGCATCCTCAGCCTTGTAACCAGGGCGAATCATCAAGTGGAAGTAAGCATCTCTATCCATCTGAAGAACCGTAATACCACTCATAGCCTTCAAGAAATTCCTGATTTCGATGTAGTCGTACAAGTCATAAGCATCAGGCTTGCCACCAACCACACAAGCGTCACGGACAAACAAGCAGTTATCCGCAAAGGTTACGCTCTTTATCATCGCACGGTTGATGCCTGTCTTCTGCTCAATCATCTCAACGAGCTTGAGCATTCCCTGAAGAGCCATAATCTCTCTACCCTTAGGAGTAGTAGCGAGCTTACGTGCGGAAGCGTCGTCAAAAAGTCGACTGAGTGTCTGAACAGTTTCGGCAGCCGTGTAGTAGCCCTGCACCTTACCACCAGGCACTTCTATAGTGATAGAGCCATCTGCATTCTCAGCATACGGAGCAGGTCCGCCTCCGTATCTCGAAGAAGCACCCTGAGTTCCACAAACAGGAGGTGCAGGGGTTCTTCTCTCATTCGTACGATGAGACACTATCTCGTGGTCTTCAGGCATAGCATCCGCAGACAATGTAGCCGCAGACTCATAAGCCTCGTCACTTACCATAGCAGCAGCGGCATCGAGTAAGTCAGGAGCTTCACCGTCCCCCTCAGCATCAGTAAATCCTTCGGGAGCAGCTTCCGCAACTTCTTCAGTATTAGCGGCAGCAGCTTTCTCCTGCATCCTCTGTGCCCAATCCTCAAAAGTAGGTCTTGGTCTTCCGAAAGAAGCGTCCTGCAAAGGGGTCTCCGTCGGAGCCGCCTCAGGAGCAACTTCCTGACGAGCAGGATTTACAGGCATATTCGGAATCGGAGCCACGTAAGGTTCCTGTGCTCTTCCAGCTGTCTCACTACCAATACCAGTTTCGACGCCACCGAACAACGAGCTTCCCTGACCAGCATTGTCAGCACTACCCTGAATAAGAGACGTACCACTTACGAGAGCTGTGACAAAATCATCCTCAACATAAATAGCTGAAGGGTCAAGCAAGTAAGTATATGCGTCAGTGAAACCCGAGCCCGTTACAGACAACAGCTTAGAGAATTCATTATACAAAACCTGAACAGGCTCTGTAGGTGAGTTACCCGTCTTATTTGCCACGTACTCAAGCAAACCATCGAACGTCACAAGAGGGTTAGGAGCCCCGACCTCAGCACCGATGCCGCCGTCAGCCAGAATCTTCTGCATCTTAGGCGTTACCAGCAGCTTCTCTTCCTTGAAAGTTTCAGAAGCCTCAGCACCAGCAGAAGACTTAACATTACTAAGAAGCATCTTAGCAAAGTCCTTATCGCCACCTTCCCAGTCACCCGTCTCAGGATTGTACTCTACAGTAAGAGCGTCGTTTTCTGCGAGAACAACACCAGTCTTAATAGCAGTGAAGCCCTCAGAAGCACCCTTTTTGTAAAGGAAAATACCAGGGGTAAGGTCTGTAAGCTGCGAATTCGTGGTCTTGCCAAGACGGTCTTTCAACTCGTCCGTGCTGGATTCCATATCGCCCCACATTCTTCCGAACAAAGCCATACGGCTTGCTTCACGGAACGCCTTACCTACGTTCTCACCAAAGCTGGACTCCATAGAAGTCAAGCTCATAGGAGTTGTCTGACCTATAAGCACACCATACACGTGAGCCACAGGAGCATCCTTTGAAAGGGAGCCCACAAACTTACCGAGAGCACCGATTAAGTCAGTCAACTTTTTATTTAACTGCGTACACTTACCATCAGAGCCTACTACAGCATCCCACTGTGCCACAGAATAGGTACCTACACCCTGCACAGTAATATCGTAGTCAGGCGGAAGCAGTGTCGCATCCTTATTGCTCTTCTTATAAACTGCCAAAGCGTTCTTACGAGCCTCAGCATACTTCATACCAACCACAGGATTCTTCGGCACAGAGACTGATTTCAAGTCACCACCCATCTTGTTTACTTCGTCGATAAAGACGTAAGTATCTGACTTAGGGAACTCGCCACCCCTCTTAAGTCTTGCCTGCACAATACCACCGAGCAAGCCAACCATCTTACCAAAGTAGATAAAGTTCAAGAGACCAATGTAGTCAGAACTCATCATTACTGCAAACTGGCAGGGATTGATAGCCTCAGCAGCCTCACCAAGAGCAAATTCTCTATAGTCGGAACGAATATCCGCTGCCAGAGTGTTTACTCCGTGGGAGCGACCCCACTCGACCCAAGTCTTCGACATATCAGGCTTGTCATCGAAGTATACGAAAGGCTTACCGCAGCCAAGCATCGTAATCATAAGTAACTGCGTAAGCACACCCTTACCGCTTCGAGCACCAGCACGAATAACGGCAGGGAACACGCTCTGACCACCGTTAAGGTTTATCGTTACAGCTCTGCCACGGAAAGACTGACCGAGCGGAATCTCCGTAGGTGCCAGCACATTGTTGTGCGACTTAAGATAATCGAGAACAACATCATAACCGAGCAGTGTATCACCAAGGTATGACTTAAGGTTAGGAGTAAATCCGCCCATAAACACACCTTCGAAAACATTGCTGCTCTCACAGGTCACGAGAGTATTAACCTCATTAAGCATCTCAGCAGCCGTATCATCCGAAATACTTACGTCAGCATCCTTAAAGTAGCTGCTAAGTGCTGGAACATCCATCCTAACTTTCTTATCCCAGTACACAGAGAAAGTAAATGTCTGATTACCACCAGCTACAACAAAGTGACGCATAAAAGCCTCACACAGCACGTCAAGAGCTCTCTCGTCGTTATTCAATCCAGCTCCAAGAGCCCTGAAAACGGCGAGGAACCACTTCTGAAGCATACCACGAAGCTCTTTCCAACCGTGTGTCTTAGGCTTCTCCTTGCCAAAGTCCCAAGGAGCGATGTGACCCATCAATGCTGCGTGGATAAAAGGGAACCAGCTCACAGAAGGTTCTCCATTAGACATCACGGAGTCGAGCCACTCGAAGTCGTTGGCATCCTTAGGAAGTGCTTTTCTTAATCCATATGCCTCACTGGAAGCACAAGGATATGAGGAAACAAGCCCTTTCCAGAGGTTTTTTGCTGCCTTACAAAATGCTGCGTAGTCCGTCTCGCCTACGTGGTAAACAGTAGCACCGTTTATCTTTCCAAAAGGCACCTCAGGGTTCCAAGGTCTATTCTGTGTAGCCCTGTTACGAACATAAAGACTCATTACAGGGGAATCTACCTTAGGAAGCACAGCCACATACTTATAAGCAAAAGCGTTACGAGGGTCACCTGCATAAAGTGAGTCGTACAACTTCAAAATTCTATCTACTCGTGAGCCATAAAATGCCATATCTACATCTGACTCATCGTTTTCATCCATTATAGTGCCGTCATCATCAGCGAGCACTTCGCCACCAGCAGGAGCCTCAGAAGCCGCATCAGCACTGGATGTGGCGTCTGTCGCCACGGGTGCATCGTCATCATCATCATCACCCATCAACGAATTGAGTACATTGCCAGATTGAACAACTGCTTCCGCAGCAGCTCTTCCTGCGTTCTTTGTTTCATACTCAATCGCATTGAGGATAGTTTCCTCGACAGTGGCACCGAACGCAAATGGAACTGCGAGAGCCTTCTGCATAAGAAAATCGCCCCAATAATCGCCACCAAAACGACCGTAAGGAATCTTCTGCACGGAGCGTCTACGCTTCTCCATTGATGCTCCTTCAGCATCAAAAGCAAGCACTGCCTGAACAAACTTTTCATCAGGAATTCTCAACCAGCGTTCGAAATGATAAAAGTTAGCCAAGTCGCTGAACTTGCCACCAGACACGGAAATAAGAGGGTTTGCATATGCTTTAGCCCCCTCAAAAATCGGCTTCAACTTATTTGCCACGAAAGCCTTCGCAGCATTCTGGTCACTGAACTGAACCGAAACCTCGGATATATTGTGGAAAGAGAAGTTATTCATCGACAGAGCGAAGCGTAAGAACTTTGTTACGATGCTCTCGTCACTTTCCTTGCCAGACTTAGGGAAGCTCACAGTTATAGTAGTATCCCCACGAAAAGCCCAGTCATTCTCTGCGGAAGCATCGCTGTTCTTAACGCACAGACCATAAAAGCCCACGCCAAACTCGACCGACTTAGCGTGAACATTAAGTCTTAACTTCTCCACCAGACCAGGCGAAGGAAGCAAGTCCGCATTCTTCTTATTTGTTGCTGTCAACGAAGATACGTCAAATCCGTTCGTAGAAACGCAGCACGGAAATGCTACACCGTCCGTTCTTTGAACGCCACGTCTGCGTAAATACTCCGTGAACCACGACGCAAAGTTCAGGGTTCCGTCAGCATTTATACCTGCCGCAGCGTTGATTCCGTCCTCTCCGAAGGGCACATACGCCTCAGCAAGTTTAAGCAAGGAAGCATCGCCACGGGGCACATCACTGGCTACCCCGCTCGCCACTCCCTTACCTAAAGGCATTCTTACACCCATAAGGTGCAGATGTTTTTCAAAAAGTTCTTTCATATCTGCCATTTTTAGGTTCCTCCTATTCGTACATAGCTGTAACACTATCTAACTTAGTACGAACAAAAGTAATTTTTCGACGTACCCACAAATCACTTCAAAGTCATCACATAGGATACGTACTTTCCTGCATTTTCGGCGTCCTTCAGGAACTCCGCAAGTGCAGTACATCCATTCTGCTCTGCTAAAAACTTCGTAGAAGAGACACTCATTGAAAGCGGATGTCCTGCCTTCAAAAGTTCGTCGACTTCCTCCTCTACGTCGTTAGGTAACTTCACTAAATCACTCATCTGGTTTCCTCCTAATCCTCTGTACCAACATTGGTTTCTATTTCGTAGGGAGCGTTCCACCACTCAATCGGAAAGGTGTTCTTTACGCCCTCAGCCAAAACAACCTCAACGAAAGTACCACCGCCCGCTCTCTTTACGACTGTTACTTTAGCGTTCGGGAAAGCCCCAATATAAGCCTCTCCGCAAGTTTTTCGCTCTTCCTCAGGTGCGTCACAAGGTATCTCACGCCACGAGCCTTCTTCAATCTCCCCTACTACGCACTTCTCAAGAGAGTCCATCTTAGATTTCTCTGCGTAATCTGTGTGTACCAAGGTCTCTTCCTTCATAAAATTCTTGACGAAATCCACTGTGTTATGCGGAGCCCCAGTCGTCCTATATCCACTCAGAGCCTGCTCACAAGCACGCTTTCCGTGCCTATCCCAGTATTCTAAGAGTAAGTAACTTAGCACTTCCTCTACGACCCACTTTTCAGAGCCATATTGTCTAAAAACTTCTTCGTTTGTCATTAAATCAAACCTCTCAACTTCAGCACAAAAATCACGCCTAAGCACGCAACCGCAGCTGCTCCAAGAATATATGCCACCCATTTGTTTTTACCGTTCCTAAGTACACCCAGATAGATAACGGAAAAAGCACCTACTCCAAAAAGCAAAATTATGCTGACTACAGCTACAATACTATAAACAGACATTGGACATCTCCTTTCTGTCCAACCCTGACTCTCCACGGCTTAACCTATCACGAGCACCGATAGACCGTCACTTACTATTTTTCAACAATTCAATAACCCTCATCATCCTCGTCCTCGTCACTGCGACGGAACGCATACGAAATGGAGTCTTTAATATCTCTTTCGATACGCCAACTAAGACTCGCACCTATATCATCAGCAATCTTAGCCAACTTATCGTCGTCATATTTGCTAACGTATTCCTCAACTACCTCACGCACGTGACGCTCCACCACATACTCTATGTGGGTCGTGTCACAGTATGAGTCTATCTTCTTGAACAAGGCTTCCCTGACCTTGTCGTCAATATACTCTTTTGTAATCTTGCCGACCTCCTCGGCTACGGCGTTCTTTACGAGAACTTTTATCTCGTCCTCATTGACAATCATTTCTTGTCTCCTTTACCACTCACCTTATGCACCACGGCAATAGGTGCCTCTTCTACAGCACCACCAAACCCAACAAAGGTGGGCTCCATCCAGCGTGGAGGTGTCAACTCTTTATGCCCCTCACCGCATCTCCACCTATGCCAGTGAGCACAGCGAATGTGCGGCTTTGGGCTATTATGATGCTTCTTTTCTTCCTTCTCGGTCAGTATCTCTATATTGACATCTCCGAGTTCTTCCTTCGCCTTCTTCAGCTTCTTCCTAAAGGCACTGCCATAGGCATAACCCACTTCGAATATCTGCAACTCAGACCACTTATTCTTCACCACATCACCGAATTTATTCGGTTTATATGTGTTCTTTGTCGTAGGTGATTCCTCAATCTGTGGCTTCTGAGAAGATATATAGGCAAGCATCTGCATAACCAAGCCTACAGTATCACGGCGATTAAAATTATAGTCAGATTGCACTCCGCCACTAAGCTCTTTTACCGCAGAAAGCACATAGGGCTTAACCTCTGGAATAGCAGCCTTATTGAATTTCGTCACGCCGTTTTCATCAAACACTGCCTGCAAATAATGCGAAAAATACACAAGGTCATTTGTGAGATTATATATAATCACACAAGCTCTATTCTCGTTCACAAGTACCTTTACGAATATGCCGTGAACATCACCAAGACCTAAATCCGAAATATCCAGATAGAATATACTGTAAGGCAAGTGCTCCAGCAAATCCTTTGTGAGTTCCAGCTTCTCTGTATTCATAAGAGCTGCTGCAAAGTCCTTATCAGGCTTATAGACCTGCTTATGGTGTGCCCACATATCAAGCACAAGTGGGAACACAGTCAAGTCTCTGAACTCAGAGTGAATGTCCATATTGCCCTTTAACAAGTCCCGCACATCAATCCCAAGAACGCTCACAAGTTGCGGAGCCTTCTCAACGAATATGGAATTAACCTCATTGATAATCTCGGCGTCCTTTTCAAACTCCGTTCCCGAAATATCCTTAGACATAAAGGCAGGGCTCATAAGAAATCGCAAGTATCTCTCGCTATCCTCAAAGTATTTCTGTGCTCTTTCAGGCAGCCACAGCTTCCCATAGTCAACGGGGGTTTTAGCCGTAGTCCCAAGACCAGCTAAATCCTCACTGCATCTTTGAATCAACTCCATTGGCAAATACAGCATATAGCCACCTAACCTCTCTTCTTAAATATCTGTCGCTATAGGGGCGAGCTCACACTCTGTCCCATAAAAATCGTGACCAGATGGACACTCGAACAAGTGGTCACAACCGTACCAAGAGTCAGAATATCCCTGCTTGAAAAACAAAGCATTCTGAGCTTCTGTTGCGTGCTGATAAGCATATTCAACCGCCCAAATCGTATCCTGCGAAATGTTAGTTCTCCAATAAGTAAACTGACTCGGACTGGTAATAATTGTTGTTAAGGACAGATTGCCCTCGTTCTGATAAAAGCGAGCCAGTCCCACCTCAGCAGTATAAACCTTTGAGATAAAGCAACAATCGTGAGTCTCTGTCTCTACCATTCTTTGCAGATAATAAATCTCCTCCTCGGAGAACGCATCATAAATTGAATCTGTTGTATTCTCCTCGTACACATAACCAAGAGCGGCGGCGTAGTCCGAAGCGTTTGCATAATCCGCTATTTCCACCACTTCTGGCGTCGTAGTCTTTACTATTGTTGCTGTCGTCATAGGCTTAGCAGAAGCTGCCAAAGGTGCCTCTTCACTTTTAACTGTAACTACAGCAGGTTTCTCTTCATCTCTCTCTGACATCTCTGCTCTTTTGATTGTAGAAAAAGTTCTGTCCTCAGCTCTTGCTCCACCTAAGCAAGGAACCTCTCCAATAACTGTGTCAAAGGTTGCCTCAGCAGGAACAAGGTCAGTTGATACAACTTTTTCCGCAATAGCGTCTGTTTCAGTAGAATCAGACATTTCAGGAACAGCCGTAACAGCCTCGGTTTTGAGTCCTCTCCAACAGAGAACAAGTAGCCCTACCACTGCGACCGTACCAGCTACCTTACGATAATTCCTCCAAAATCTACTATACATACGAACCTCCTAAACTTTTCGGTGCACTTACGCACGTCACATAGTAACAATGATATGGTAGCATTTACTTCGTAGAATGTCAAGGATTTTCTGCAAAATATTAGTGGGGCGGTTCCTTTATAAAAGGTAACGCCCCACTTGGTATGCTATCCACTATCTATGAAATACTCACTCAAACTCGTCTTCTGGATTAGTATTCTTGACGATGTTGAAGTCGTCATCAAGCTCCACAAAGTCGTCCGAGTCGTCGTCATCTGACCCACTTCCGCCAATAGAACCGCCTGCACTATATGTAGGTCGAGTAAACCACCATACAGCAGCAATTCCTGCGGCAATAGCAGAAACTACAGTTACAACAACAGCTACTTTTTTCCAGTCCATACACATTCCTCCTTAAAAATATACGAAAGACACGTCACTGCAATGTGTCTATTCTAACTGAGCTCTTATCTCACGCAAAATCTCGTCAAAATAGTCACTCTCACTGATACCAAGAGCACCAGCACCAGACTTTATATTACGTACAACCCCCTCCGCAACCTTCGCTGGCAAGTAGTCAGGTACCCCAGAAGTACATCCAAGCATTCGTGGCTCCGTTCGAAAGGTTACGCAGTATCGTGTATTCTTACAATCTTCGCATTTCATAATATCTCCTCCTATCTCGGGATATAAAGTGTATATTGTGTCCTCACGTATTTCAGAAAAAGTATTTTAGTGCTACGCTTCGTCGCCACATACGTATATGTGGAGGCATCTGTTATTTGCATATCATAGTTCTCAGCGAATACATCCTCTATAGCCCCCGTACTATCGCAGATATAGAAGTGCAGATGGTTATTATACTTACCTGACCAGTGTAGATATTGCCCATCTACAGCCTGCATCTCTCCAGTAAACGATTCCTCTTCTGTTGGCAAGACACCAGCTCCTACAAGAACACAGCATCCAATCAGTGCAATTAAAGCAACCACCGACGCTATGCGAAAGCCACGCAATTCAGAAACCATCGCTAATAGTAGCGAAAACAAAGCAATTATATAAAACACAACCACAACATTCGAAGTAATCTCCATCCCTACTCCTTGCCGACCCCACTAACAACCTTGGTCTTAAACACTGTTAACAAGCTCAATTCGAGGCTTTTGCTATAGCCTCGATGACCCTATCCGCCTGAAAAGGCTTAACGATAAAGTCTTTTGCCCCAGCCTGTATCGCCTCAATAACCATAACCTGTTGCCCCATAGCAGAACACATTACAACCTTAGCTTTCTCATCATAGCTCTTGATATTTCGTAACGCAGAGATTCCATCAACCTCTGGCATAGTAATATCGAGGGTCACGATGTCAGGACGCAGTTCCTTATATTTCTCGAGTGCTTGAGCCCCGTTAGTCGCCTCACCGCAAATCTCGTATCCTGCCTTCTCCAATATTCCACGTAGCATCATTCGCATAAACGCTGCATCATCTACAATTAACACCTTACTCATCTTCTAACTCCTCATCTGTTTTTTCTGACAACTGAGTCGTCTCACTTTCAGAGTCCTCTAAGTCAGAATGCTTCTTACTCCTTGGGAGGGCGTCAAGATAAGCTACTGCAACAAGCAGCAAAATAGCTGCAAAAATCACCCCACAAATAAACTCGCCCATAACCGTACCCCGTAATAAAGATTCCCCGCCACGAGTATTCGTGGCAGGGTTACGCCTTATTTATCTTCGGTACTTGTTACTTCACAGGCACAAATGTAAGCCATACGTCGGTAGTACCGTCACCAGCCTTATACTCAAAAGAGCCATCGTCCTGAATGTAGTATGCTCCGCCACGTGAACCCTCAGAAATTGTGAGCATAGCATTCTCTGAGTCGTACGACCAGTCGAACTCTGTCACAACATTCTCCTCGTTGGTAACAAGCATATCAATAAAGTCGCTCTGCATCTCGAGGAGAGCTTCTTTGGTTTCGCTATCTATAGGCTCGTCATACATAAGCTCCATAAACTCAAGGAACAAATCTTCGTCCTGCATAGCTACACGGAACTGGTTCATAAAGTCGTTCAAGTCAACAACAAACTCGCCTGTCCCCTCTGTAGCATTGCTGAGGTCAAGATTCACCTCTGCATTGAGCGTAATGTTACACTTCTTGAACATCTCCATTACAGCGATAGTATACTCGTCTGCGTCGTCCATATCGAGGTAACCACCCCACACATCGTATGGAATTTCTGCAACGTAGTGCTCATAAAGGCGTGCTTCAGAAGGTAACTCAATGCCACCGCCTGATGTGTGCCCACCGTTATTGCCTGTGTTATTGCCACTGCCAGTCTCACCACTTACCACGTCATCGTCATCCGTATCGTCATCAGTGGAAGCCGTGACCTTGACAGTGACAGTTACATCTTCACACTCCTTCGCAGACACCGTAATTGTAGTCTTTCCTTCTTCTTTGCCTTCAATGGTGATAGTACCGTCGTCGAGTTCTGCCTCAGCAATGTCCTCGTCATCAACCTCAATCTCAACCTTTCTAAGGTCGTCGAAGTTCTCAATCTCTACCTCAGCTGTTTCCCCAACCTCGATAGTCGTCTTACTTGCGGACATCTCAATCTCAAGCTCAGCGTCCTTATCATTCTTCCCGCTTTCACCGTCACCCGAGAGTCCGCAACCCACAAGGGACATTACCAGTGCCAACATCGACACTGCAACACTCATTTTTCTTCTCATAATCTTCTTCCTCCGTTAAAATAGTTATTTTACTCTACCCCAGCTACAGGGATAAAATCAGAATTCAAATACCAAGTCGAGCGACTTAGAAATCTCAACATCATTGTTGAATAACTCAGCAATGAGTTCAGGCATAATAATCTGCTCAGGCTCATACTCACCATCTAAGCACATCTCCGAGCAGCACATATCCATCTCCAAGCCTGTCGACCGCTTGGCACTTCGGTACCCACCAACAGCAGGAGCCACAGCCGCAGGGTCACGCACTTCTATAAGACGTACGTCATCACGACTTCCCTTAAAGTGCTCAATACCCGAAACAATGTTACGAACTGTACTCACACCGCTGTTGATACAGTCTACGTACAAAGCCTGTTCCGTGGAGGTACGCATTTCCTTTGCCACCGTAATGTCGTATGTGCATCCGAACTCCTTCTCAGTACACATATTGAAAACTGCCACGATGTCATCAACGATAGATTCCACATACTCAAGCGTGAAGCTCAAGTTAAGTGAAGCCTCCCAGTACAAAAACTCATCACGATACCTTGGAGCATACAAGGCACGTTCCTTCTCTCCAAGCCTGTTATACTGCTCCACAGTAATATCCGCCTGACCGCCGAACTTAGGAGCATCGCAGTGGTAATACTGAATCCTGCGGGTCTTCTTCGTTACATCCACGTTCATCTGCTGATATGAGCCACTCTTAAAGGAACCCTTTGACTCAGCAAACTGCTTAATCAGCTCCCTATCTTCGTTTATCTTCTCTACCGCAGCACGTGGCGTCTGCTCCTGTGACTTCAACGCCACAAACAGGTTAGCCACATCAGGTTTCACCTTCTTAGTTGCATTACTATGATAAATCATCGTGGTACTCATTGCTCAATGTCCTCCTTACTTAGAACCCTTCATAACCGTGTCATCGGCATCTGAACCAGGGCACTTCGAACTATTAGGGCAAGTCTTACAGCAACAATTCACTGAATACTGTCTCTCACTCCAGCAGCGTTCGTTAGCCTCTGCCTCTTTGTTCTTTCCTACTTCTGTGTTTGCCATCTTTCTACACCTTTCCTTTCTTTGAAAATATTTAACTACACTATAAGTACACATAGAAGTGTGTACTTCTTAAAACAGCCCCCGCCTACTTGCCAAACAGCATCTTCCAGAATTCGTTCTGCAACAAGGCAGCACTCTGTTTTAATTGCTCCTCCCAAGCAATACGCCACCCGAGCTCGGCACAATGGGCATCCTCCCAAAGGTCAGTCTCTTCAAGAGTGACGCTCCCGTTCTCTGCCTTAACAATGTGCCACACATACTCGTTACGATATTCTCCGACAGGAGATACCAGATATGTTCCGTCGTTATTTATCTGTGCAATACGCTTCCCGTACTCCGTATCCAATAGATACGCTATCCCATCCACATTCCTAAGGCTGTCAAGGTCACGAGCCCACCCGCTGCCGTCGTCTTTCAACACAACAATCTTCGCAGGAAAACACTTAATAAGGGTGTGCTCACAGCCATCCTTCTTATTAAGCATATCTATAAACATATCGCAGGTCTTAACAACTCTCTTGTCCTCAACGGAAGTCGCTTCAACCGCCTTAGGCATACCTGAAATTTTCTTCAGCTCTTTAGACACAAGTATCACCCTTCCCTATGCTCCACAATGTAGTTTTCAACCACATTGAAAATTTCAGGCTCCACGGCATCCGTAGGAATAAGCTGCTTAATTTCATTAAGAGCAGTATCCGTTAGTTCAATACCGTTGTTCCTATAGATGTGTCGTACATACATTTCGATTTGTGCATTGTCCATAAACTTTCTCCTCACTTCTCGATAATCCTTCGTTTTACACGCAGCTTAGACGCCCTCTGTTTAATTTGAGCAGCTGTGCGTCCCTCCAGCTTCTCAAGCAACTCCTGCCACAGCATCGTGGGATAAAACTCCCGTATAATAGCGTCTTCCTCCGATGTCCAAAGATTAGCCTGTATACCCTCAATACCAAGCCTCTGACGCTTAGTCCTCACACTACCCTCAGTCCTACCAAGACGCTTAGCTATGTCCTCTGTAGACATTGTAGCCGCATTCTCACGTAAGAAAGTGAGCTCCTCCTCCGACCAGGATTTACTCGGCTCCTTGGTGAGCCCTAATACACTTGCTCGTCGTCCAATTCCAGTCCACGTTCTGTTATGTATATACTTCAAGCACTTATTCTTATCAGGATAGTATCTGCGGAGAACAGCATCCTCCTCGGAAGTCCACTTAGCCGAATCCTTCTTAATACCAAGTGTCGCAGCGTGCGTTACAACCTGCCTTTTAGTGAATGACTTAGAAAGTCTCTTCACAACCTCTGTGCCCTCAGTAGGATAATACTTAAGCATTATCTTATTGTCCTTCTCTGACCACAAAGGGTTTGCCTTTACGCCAAGTCTATGACAAGCATTAGCAATTTGAATATCATCCTTCCCTGCAAGACGCTTAGCAACAGCTGCACCCTCAGTCGGATAATACTTACGCAAAATATTCAGTTCGTCCTCTGACCAAACATCGGGACGCTTAAGACCAAGCAGCATAGCCCTGCGATAGCAAGCCTGAGCTGACCTGTTAGGAAGGAGCTTAAAGCAGTCACTACCTTCCTTCTCATAGTGAGCCTGTAGTATAGCGTCCTCTTCCTCTGTCCAGAGCACTTGGTCTGCAATGAGCCTTCTAATCTCGCTTATTAAATCCAAACACTCAGTAGCATAATCCTTCGTAATTTTCTGCTTACAACACTTTCGTATAACCTTTGAAACCGAGGTAATCTTCTCATCCCCGATAGTGCTACTTATGTTAAGACTCTTGGCATTCGCCACAAAGTCGAATACCCAAATGTCCTTCTTCGAACCTGAGTCAAGTGCACGCCCCAACTGCTGAAAAAAGATAGTAGGTGAACTTGTACGGCGAAGCATCACAACAGTATCCACCGCCTTGCAGTGCACGCCCTCATTCAGCATATCCACACAAATCAACGCTGCACTGTCTGCTGCCTCGAACCCTTTAAGAGCAGCTTCGTTCTTTTTCTGAGACAACTTATATGATGACTCAAATATATTCCTCAATCCAACCTTCCTTGCGAACCTTTTAGCATTGCCAAAATCGTCTACTGAGGCTACAAATATGACTGCGTGTCTTTTATTCATTGGTGTACTCGAAGCCTTCAAATTATCCTGCACTATGTCAGTAATCCTCATAAGGTTATCGTTGCCAATGTCGAGTCTCCCCAGTAAGCGATTCAAGGTAGTCTGACACTTTTTAGCTACCTTCGTCCTGCCTTTCTTAGCCTTCACAATATCCTCAGGATATTCGTATAAAGCTGATACATAGTTAAAGGCAGGTAACACCCCTTGCTCAATAGCCTCTTCGAGCATAAGCCCGTCAACCCTTTCGCCACTAAACATCTCCTGACCTACGTCGTAACCACCATCAGTATATCTTACAGGGTCAGCTGTCAACCCAAGGACAGATATTCCGAGTTCCTTTGCGTGATTCAGACAGTATGTCACAGGTCTGCCCCACGACTTAGCCCCTGCGTGGTGCACCTCGTCCAATACAACAAAACCGTACGGCGAAAACGTCTTTCTGTAACTCTGCGGTTTCATCAAGGCAAGTTTTTGATAGGTACAAATGTCTACTCTCCCCATATGTCCTGCAAGTAAGTCCTTCCACTGCTTAGAAATAGCCCTCTTTGGGGTAACAACAAGAACCCTCTCGCTACTGTCTTCTATGATTTTCCCCGCCACATAAGACTTTCCAGTCCCAGTTGCAGTAACAAATACGGCTCTCTCGCCAACAGCCAACTTACGCAGCTCATTATAAGGTTTTATATTATGTTCATATAGTTCCATCTCAGCTTTCCTCCAAATCTACAGGTTTCCGTTCAGCACTGCCCACGCAAAGAAGCCTATCACTAAGCACGCCACGAACTCGAGCAGTCTCTCCAGTAAAAAGATAATAAGCATCTCCACGTCAGCTGCCCCAATAGCTCGCCAGCCGAATTGCAATTCTACTCCGTTTACAAACCTACCCACGGAAGCAATCACGCCACTCAGCTTACCGCCGCAATGTGGGCAGTACCCAGCCGACCAGCGTCTGCCTTCAACACAAATGCTACACTTACACCTTGTGCATACTCGCTCACTCAGCATCCTGCTTACCTCTCAACTTGCTATTATAGTCGTAACACTGCTGATAAATCTTTGACATCTGCTCAGCAGCCTCTTCCCATTCACGACACTCAGTAACCTGCGAATCCACCATTGCACCACCAAACTCTTCCAGTACAAAGTAGTACAACTTCTCAAACTCCTTATCCAGGTGAGGTGGTAACCACGAGTCTGAACGGCATATAAATATCAAGTCAAACTGTTTATCCTTCAAAACTGATAAATCATAGAATGTATTTCCCTCGAGAGCAGGCTTCGTGCCATACGCCTCAACAGAAATCGGGTTAGCAATCCAAGTGACCTTACAGTTTTCTATATCCTGCAAAATATGTGTTGCCCAATTACCACAGTCCACTTCGTCGCCGTTATTGAACATATCGTGGTGCATATCAACATTAACAACCTCGACGGAGTCATAGTCACCGCCGTTATAGTTGTCCATTATAAAGTCGTAGATGAGTTTATGGCTCTGCACCATCATCACATCTTTCTTAGTTTTCTTACTGTTGGATAAAATTTCACGAATCTGCTTGAGTCCCTCGTGGTCAGCTTCCACGCCAAGAAGTACCTCTTTAGTACGAGGGTTAGCATAATGAGAAATCCAGATAGTAGACGCAAGAAACGTCGGTAAATCAACTCCATCTGGATAATCAGCGAGAATGTCTGCCGATGAAATTTTCTGGAAGTAATCAAAGTCTATACTCAGCACCCTAAGTGGGTTTCTCTTTCTACTCATTCCTAAACCTCCGTGGTTTTTCTTAACTAAGACTACTATACCACATTGTAGTATAGTAGTCAATAGCCTTACCACAAAAATTTTTATGCTAAACTGTACGCTTCGAATCGAATGATTTCAGTGAGCTTTGAAACGTAAGCAGCAATCAACTTCTCTACGCACGGAGCCAAGCCCTCCTCAATAGTGACAAGCTGGTGCACGTCGTTATAGTAATGATTCTCCCCTATAACTGCGTGATAGCTTATATCGAAAGCCTCCTTATCACCTGCCACCTTCTTTATGTAGAGCCCAGTTATGTAAATGTCTTCTGGAGCGAGCCTTTCCTCTAAGGCGTCACGAAACTCGTCCAAGTCCTCACGAGTCCAAGACAGCCCCTCTCCACATCCATACAGTGCACACTCGTCCATCACTTTTCTCCTTTCAGAGTTTTAGCAAAGTCAAGCTCCGAAGCAAACTCCCCTCCGTCCCCAAAGCAAGGGAAGCCGAAATCTATGTGCCCATATGCCACGTAGCAAGAAGTTCTAAACGGTGCACGAACGCTCTCGTCACGCATTACCTCATTCAGAATACCGTCTGCACTGCTCTCACCAAACAGTAAATTCAGATAAGTGGTCTGACGAGCCTTATCGTGCAGAAGGTTGTCGTAGACAGTCTTCATCACCTCGTCACGGAAAGCAAAGGGTACAATGACTGTCTGGAACACGTAACGCTCAGGGTGGTCAGGAAGCCCTAATGCTACGAGCTTCTCACGCACGTCGGCGGCTTCCATCTTAAGTACCTCATCAGCAGGTAACCCAATCAGGTCACCAATCTCCTTAGCGTCCCTCATACGGAAGTAAGGTTTCTCCAAAGTAATCTTAGTGTAGGCGGGCTTATCCTCAACACCGTCAGGATTGTACTCAGGGAGCGTATCTGCTACGAAGTCGTACGTGTAGTCGTGATACCTATATGAAGCTCGACCAGAACGAGCCTCAATAATCTTGCCCAACTCTCTACGAGCCTGTAAAAGTGCCCCGTCCTTCGGTGCATCCGCATCGTCTTCAATAAACTCCAGCACAGCTCCGACTTTCTTGAGGGCATCTGCATACTCCACATCTCCCTCAAAACGCTTCCGCATTGCTGCGTACTCCAGCTTCGACACATAGTCCCCCGTATCTATGCCCTTAATGTCTACCGCCGCAGCGGTTCTCATACTCATAGTTACACCTTCTGTATTCATACCTTCATCCTCCTTAGTTCATAGCCACCGCTGTACTCTCTTGCTTGAGCACAAACATATTCCGCAACCAGTCACAGAACACTTCGCCGTTCTCCGCACGTCCTATAAATGTGTCAGGTGTTTCCCCATCACCGAGGTACTCTACCTCGTCATTAAAACGAGCGTCCTTACCTTTCCAGTAAGTGCTGACCAAAACATCCCCACGCTTCCACTCATTTACTCCAGCCATAGCTACCTCACTTTCCGTCGTTAATCTCGTTAACGTCACCCTGTCCACGCATCTTTGCGTCTTCCTCGTTGTCGTCGTTCATAGCAGAAAGAGCCCCTGCCAAAAGCCTCATCTTGACGAGCTCCATATTCTGACGAATATTCTCAGCCCCAAAAGCACAGCTGCCTCCAGCAGTAACACGTAAGCTGTCATCGTCGACATACTCAGCACACTTAGGGAACAACCCACAGTCGTACAACTCAGACAGTGCTGTAAGCGAGAGACTCTTTGGAAGCCCTACGCTGCGACCCCAGTCACGAAGCTGTTCGTCATCCAACTCACTTGCTATATTCTCTCCAAAAAGAACTCTAAGGAAAGTGTCCTTGGCAGACTCGCCAGCACGACGCTTCGATGAAAAAGTCGTCTTACAAATGTTGTCTACCGCTCTCTCCTCTCTACGCACCAGCGACTTGTATTCCTGCTCATCGCACGAAAGCGTATGCCTGATGGGTGTTCTACCGAGCACTACCGTTTCCTCAAGAAACTCTCGCACCGCCTGCGAAATGCTCTTACCCTCGCTCTCGTAAATCTCTCTCGCTACACTGAGGGTATCCGAGGAAACCCTCAACTGAAAAGTCGTGTCCTTCTCTGCACTCATATCACTTATCCTCCTCTAATGTCTCAACCTTCGAGTAAATTCCGTTCCCGAGAAACTCAGCTACCTCAGCAGCTTTCTCCTCTGTCGGGTACTGTCCGTAGTACCAAAGTTTGCCCTCGCACCATCTGGTTACGATATACGGCTCCGTAATCGCCTCAGGAGCGTTTGTAATACCAAAACCTACCACTGTTACCTTCATACCTTTTCCTCCCCGATTTGAGCCTCCTGAGCGTTCCTGAGGGCATCTCAGGAGCGTTCAGATGGCGGTTAACTGTTTCAGTAGGTCTATTGTAATACACAATTAAAAAAGTGTCAATACATTTTTTCAAAAATGTAATGACACTTTCACTTTTTGTAATACAGAAGCGGCTCTTCAGATAATCTGCATTTTAGTCTAAAAACACATAAGCCTACCTACTCATATACGACATTCGAGCTAATCTGTATCCTTGCCGCTCTTTTTCTTTGGCTTTGTCGACCCTAAGTAGGTAATGTCCCTCATTCCTATCGCAAAGTGAGATTTCTTAAAGTCCATCAGCAACCAGTAAGCTGCCTTATCAAGAGCCTCACTCTCCCGAGGGATAAAGTGTGCATAGCGAAAAGAATGACAGTATTTACACTTAACTGCCGAGTAGTAATCAACCCCTATATGCTTCTTACTATCCCCACTCAGGCGAACGATGCACGGTACATAGAATTCGTGCTGATGCCTCTTGCAGGATTTATCCGTCCAGCGGTTCTCCTGCTCCAAAAGTCGTCTAAGTTTCGTGTTACCCATTACTCCGCCCCTCTTCACACACCACAGTCTTCCCTGTGGGCACTCCAGCTACAGCAAAGACTAACTTCGTCACTGCAAACAGTAAAATACAGGTACTAAACACCAAGTATGTACTGTGCCCCCACGGAGTGTTCGAAAAAGCTGCATTCACCACAAAGAAAAAACCTGGTACAGCTGTCCCGCAGGCACCTGCTATGACCTGAAATGCTTTTACAGCAGCTAAATTGCTCACACACTTCCAATTCCTGAGGGTTAGTATAAACGCAGTCAACTCAAGAGCAAACCACACCAGCAAGAAGCTGCCTCCGAACATAGCCACGAATATCTCACCAACTATAACCCAGCCAAACAACTCCCCTCCACGGGAGAGCTCCACAGCATTCCACGCCAGAAGACATACCGCAGCACAGACCAACACCACACACGTAACACCATTCAAGATGCCATTAAGCCTCAAAATATTTTTCATACAGCTTCTACCTCAATCTCTGAGCCACTCAAACTTTTCCTCAGTTTCAATCCGCTCCGCAGTTATTCTGCCCCTGAGTATCAGACTCGCTGTATCCCAACGCCCAAGACTCTTTGCCTTGCAATAGTAGTGATACTCCGCCTGCTCAAGGTCATCTGTATCTACGCTCACTCCGTTGCCAATGCTAATCAAAGCCATAGGTTAATCCTCCTTATTCTTTTTCGGAAGTGTGAGCCCCAGCTTCTTAGCGATGCTTCTATCCTTACGCTCTGCCCATTTCTTGTACTCATCTGAACGCTGAATATCACGTACGGTAGACCACGTAGCCCCCTCAGGTATCAACGGACACTCAAGCGTCTCACGTATGCTACGAACCCTTCCTGCAACGTCCTTAGCAGCAAGCCTTGCAGCCTTCTTACGGTAGTCATTCCCGAAGTCAACCATCGTCTGAAAATGAACGTCCTCAATGTTAAAGAACTCATAGGTAAATCCGTGACGATTAGGTATGTAGTCGTCCCCAAGCACCTTGTCCCAGTCACGCTCACGCTTTCTCCACTCGGCTGCTGTTATATCGTCAGGGCGGTCGGTCTGATTCTGATAATGATAATCCTTGAAGTATTTGTTGAACGACTCCCCAATCAGGTCAGTATGACAAAATGTCATCGCCAACACCCTGTCCTTTAGCGGGAATATCATAACGGAAGCTCTCCCCATCCATCTCTCGTGCTTCTTGAGAGCCTCCTCCAGTTCCCAAAAAATGAAAATATTGATACCGTCGTTGCTGTAGCCCTCATCTGCAAGTATTTTATACTCGGACATCTGCCTATCGTTCTCTACAAGAGCCTTCTTCGAATGGAACAACTTCGTCCCATAGTAAGCCCACATATCCATTCGCTTCTGAGCTATTCTCGCAATAATCTCAGTAAAGTGCTTCTTAGCATTCTCCTCAGTTTCAGCTTTTACTTCCTCAAGTGCCTTTAACACACTTGTCATATCTTTCTTCTTTCCCACAAACTCATATGCGGGATATATTTTTGTACTCATACAACACCTAAACCTTTCCCTGCCTAAAGCAGTTGTTAAAACCAACGCATCTTTCGTTTTCTTGCGTAACAGTCACGCAAAAATCGCTTAAACTCATCGTAATCATTGTGGGCATATGCTGCGTATCTAAAGCACTTGCCCTCAAAGTTAACATCTTTGATTATTTCAAAAATCCTACCGCAAGTCTTGTAGGATACCTCACCGCCGCAGTCACTGCTGTAAAGAAAATCGACAACGTCTTCGTACTTATCTCCAAGCCCTGAGCGTTTCAGATACGCATTCACTCTACGGTCATATTCCTCACAGGCATTCTCGTTTCCTGCGACCTGAGGTAAACAGGCGTACAAGTCACCCAACTGTTTATCCAAAGCATAAGCTATATTCTTTCGCAGATTAAAGAAACCACCGTAACCCATATCAAAGCTAAGCCTTGAATTTGTAGCTGTAATTGTTACTCCCATTTTTACACCACCTATCCTTATGGGCTCGGAATGTCTTGCGACACCCGAGCCTCTTAAGTTACTTTTTAGAACGAGCTTGACCTATACGGAGCGAGACAGTTACAATCGCAGCTAACTTCTTCATAGCCAAGCACGGTCATTACCTGCCACAAACCATACTTACCCTTGGAGATAATAATGCCCAGCTCAGGGGCAGTATCGAAACGCCCACTGATGTGATAAGGTATCACGAAGTTAATCTGGTTCATACTGCGATAGTAAATAGGCTTCACATAAGTATTGTCATATTTACTGATTGCCACCGCCGTGCGAATCGCCTGCACGATTGAGGCGTAAATCTGATTATCAGTTAAATCCACAAGAGTTACTCCGTCACGCTCAACCTTTCTGTCGATACAGTGCTCAAATCTTGCCTCGTTCTCAAGGTCAAAATCATCAATGTCCGCAGAGAAGACAAGCTCCTGAGGGTCGCTGTCGTAGAAGACCACTGGGCGGAGTTCCTTGTTAATATCCTCTTTCTTAAACCCGTGCGTAAGAGCTGTTATCTTACTGTCACAGATAGTCCAGAACTTGCAGCTGTAACCAAGCGGTGTATTAGGATTCGTGCCCCAGAACTGGACTATAATCTTAATGGGATTACCTATTGTATTAAGCAGCGAAGTATTCATCATCGCATAACTCTTTCCATCAATCTGTGTGGAACGAATTATGTAGTCCTCGCCACGATTATTAGCCAGCAGATAATTCTCACGGTGCACCAGCGTAAAAAGATATGATTTGATGTGTGCAGGTGACCACCCTACCTTTACCAGCAGCTTGTCATAAAATGCCTTATAGAACTTCTCTTCATCAGGCTCAATATTCATTACATCATACTCTGTATCAACTTCTATAGGTTTTCTTAAAACTGTGTCCCTCGCAGCTGTACTACCTGCCGTTTTTCTTGCAGGTGTCTGATTATCATAGAAATTCTGTGTGATATATAATGCACGGGGCTCCTCGAGTTTTTCGGGCTGCACACTCTCAACGGAAGTCACTTTCGAAGACTCGTCCGCAACCTGAGCAACACTACGCTCAACAGGCTGATGTGAGCTAAGAAAAATTCCGAGATTACTCTGCATTTCCTTCTTAGATTTAGCTTTCTCAGCTCTCGAAATCTGCTGTTTTACGATTTCTGTAGCCGTGCCTACAAATCCGCCCTGCCAGCTGAGAGAACCTTTTGCAAACTGTGTATAGAGCATTTCTCCCTTGGTATCATAGTAACCAGAGGGTATCCACAAATACTCTGCTCCGATATGAGTATTTGCCTTACGATAATTAGTACCAAAATAAATAATCTGCCTTTCATCAAACTTCTCGGCTAAAATGTCTGCCACTTCCTCAGGGGTTTTCTCCGCCAGCTCAGGGGATTTTACAACAAACAATCCACAGGCTACCCTCCGATTTGCGAAAACACCGACGGTACCGTACAACGTGTTAATGTTATCCATAATAAATTTCCTTTCTTTGATAGAATGTTTTTCTTTTGAAAAATTTTGCCTACACGCTCCGTATTCAGTTGTCAAAGTGCAATATGGTGCTCGTAATTAACTACTTCTGCCAACGGAGTTTGTTATAAAAGTATGCCCGTATTTACTGTCGTTACTCCGCCACAAACGCTACATTCATAATAGTACAATGTGGTTAGTTTGTCAATACATTTTTGCTGAATGTAATTACTTCCTCGCCCCTACCAGATTCTCCTATTTCGAAGTTGCCTCTTGTCCTGCACAACTTGAAATTAAGTTTCCGAGGCAGCGAAAACACGGGGAAAATAGCTGCTGGTGGTCCACAGGGAATTTAACAGGGAGCTGCCTGTGTGCCGTAGGTATAGTCCCATCGGCACGCCACGCAACCCAGTCGTCACAATAACAGCTTACCTGCTCACGAGTTCACTGTGAACAATACCCAATACGCCTGCCCACTTAGCTGCCATTCTCTGAGAAAGCTCTGCAAGTCTCTCTGCCCGTTGGATACCTGTCTCACATTCCACCCAGAAGCCGCCTCCGTCTACAAGACAAGCTAACTCCTGCAAGACGCTACTCGCTGCCTCCACCGTTATCCTTAAGTCCTCCTGTGCCTCCAACAATCTCTTCTTACTCGACATCTTCTTATCCTCCTTTCGAGTGCTTCTTTGCCTTTCACTCTATTAGTGGGACGTCAGGTGTGCTAATCCGTAAAAACTTATTGAGAAATTTTCTCAACAATAAAAATATGCGTGTCGGGAATTACTCTTTTCCTAACACGCATATCATTATTCCGTTTTCTCTAAGAGTCATCTGCTCCTATCAATAGTCGGCAGTTGTAAGAACAAGCGACCAGCTGCCTCCGCTTGCGGGCTGCTCAATCTTCACACTCTTCATCTTTCCGAGTCCGCTCTTCAGACAGAACTTCAATACCTCCTCTTCTGTAAGCTGCCCGTTAAACTGAACACTCATATGAATCACGAGGTACACCTTATAAGGAGCCACATCCCGCTGCTTCGAGTCCACTCTCGTAACACTAACATCATTCCCCGCTAAACGCAGCCTCTTCTTCAAACGACTCTTAATATCCTGTATGTCCTCAACCTTATCAATCAGAACATCTCTCTTGTGCTCTTCGTGCTGGAGCTTCTCGGTAAGTCGTCTGACTTCACGGGATTCTTTTACCTTGTCACTTACAGGTGACGCAGCACGCCCACCCTCTTTAGCCAGCAAAGCCCGTTCCGCCATTGTGAGGTCACTACCCTCTGCGGCTCGTCTCTTAACCTCAGCCAAACGCTTCTCTTCGGGAGCGTCTTCCAAGGCTACCCTGCGGGTTTTACCTGCTGCCAAAGCAGCCTTCTCCGCCATCGACCGTCTCTCCTGCATCTGCATCTGCATCACAGGTGTCCCACCTACGGTGTTCTGTGTAGGGGCGGTAACCTTTACATTGACAGTCGTCTTATTTATGTTCTTGACATTATTTACAGTTACAGGAGCCACGACCACTGGAGCTGACTGCCCACCAGCATCACCCACAGGACTCACAACCACAGAACCGTCAGCAGGTACAACAATATTCGCACCAGGCACGGCTATCACCGCAGGACTGCCATCCACAGCAGGCATTACCTGTACGGGTGCTGGAATCTGCCCGCCGCTTTGCTGCACAGCACGCATAGCATAACGAGCTTCGGCAGCAGCTTCACGCTGGAGCACAGCCTCCTGCCTCTTAGACTCTCTTGCAGCTGCCTTAGCAGCAATCTGCATCTGCCTCTGTTCTTCCTGCTGAGCCCGCTTGAACTGCTTCTCCTCCACAGCTATCACAGCCTGCTGCTCTTTGTCGAACAACTTCTGGATAAGAGGCTGAGCTAAATCAATGACCTCCTGCTCAGATATTCCGCCGTACTGCATCAGCTGCCCGTGCTGCTTCTTATATCTCGGTATACTGTTTATGTCTATACCGATACCAGCCACACCTTTACCAGTAGGTCTGGCATTCAGAACATTATGTGTATGCGAAAACCCCCTAAACTGCTTCATAGTAAGCTGTTTACGAAAGTTTGAACTGCTGAGCATAAAATAATGAGATACATTACTCCCGTCAAACTCTCTCCCAACCAATAACCAAAACTCTTTCATATACGCTTCCCTCCAAACTACAAAAGAAAGTCATACAACTCTACTCAATATAATACCCGTCTCACCACATTTAAGTGTAAGACGGGTACCAGCGTCATTTGACTCTTAAACTGTTCTCTATCATACAAACGAAGTTGTCGAGCATCTTGAAATCTACCTTCCAGCTTATCTGGTATTCTCTATGCTGACCTGAACGAGGTGTAAAGATAAACATTGGGTTCCCATTTATTTCTACAAGCCACTTTATCGCTGTACTCGTAAACCCATAACACGTAGCCTCCAGTACACGCCCCTTGCGTAGAATAGCCTTTCTCCTGATGTTACTTCGAAGCCCCATCACACCAACCATTATGCCAAGAAAATGAAACAGTCCGAAAAACAACAGAAAGAACACATTCATAAACGCAGGTCCGTCAGCTTCATCCAGAATCAACGGGAATGCTAAAAACCCAATGTTCACAGTAAGCGTAATCGTCTCCCATAGAGCAGCGAAAAACAGCATAGGAGCACCGCTAACATACGTATAGTCAACCACCTTAAATTCTGGATAAATCAATGTGGCAGCAGCCGTCTCAATACCTGTAGTGCTCCCACAGTATTCACAAATCTCTCCTACAGCTCTTGCACCGCAGTGGGGACAAATGTATGCCTGCTGCGGCACTGTTTCTCCCTTATCTACAACACCCTGTGGAATAACAACCTGTTCTGTCATTCTCCATCCCCCGTCGTTTTTTCTTCTGAGCTATCCTTAGCTGCCTGCTTGGAAACTTTCTCAGGTGACTCTGTCTTCTCAGTAACAGGCTGCGGGTTCTCTGCAACTATTCGCACAGGAAATCCCTGTGGTACATCGAAATATTCAGGATGCTTCTTATATATCCTGTACTTAGCCTTCAAGCCTCCGCCTGTCATAGTATTAACAGCAAACAGTATCGCAAAGCACGTAACGAGTAAGAAAAGTGAGTATACAAGCAGTGTGAGCAGAGTGGCTCCTATAGCCTCTATAAAGTCGGAAGCCATATTCTTTAAGCCCATACCGAATTTCGAGAATCCACTACGGGGTTCATAGTAAGTCAATGTCACGTGAAGAGTTGAATATTCAAGCTCTTTCTGTAAGTCCTCCTCTGTGATAGTGCCCTCACGCTCCCAATAGTCGTCCGAGTATTCCTCAACAACCTTAAGAGCCCTATAGTTCGTCACTGTCTGATTGAACGTGCTCACAGTCAAGTGATTTGTCTTGCAGAATTCCTCGAGATTATCAATAGCACCTGCAATGTCGTCTTCCTTCACATAGATATAGAAATCCGCCTTACCATACGATTTATAGTTACGCTCTGTCCCTGAGTAATAGCTGTGCACATTGGCACCCATATCCACGTAATTTGCATACGTATTATTGACATTACCTACATAGCCGCCTGCATCGTAGGCATAGCTGCGGAGCACCTCCAACTCACCCAAAACGGTTTCTTTCTTCACACCCTTACCCGAAGCACCGAACTCGTACGAGTAGTCAGCGTACACATCATCTGAACTATATGAAGCATAGTCGCCACCAGTGCTAAAGTTGTCGCCCCGTGAGCTGCTACCCTCATCGAAAAAGTAGCCGTCACTATACCCAGCAACTGAAGCACCGTCTACCCCAGCCGAATTCGAATACGAGTGCGAATCTTTAGCACCGCCGCACCCCGTCAAAAGAGTGCCTATGAGCAGCACACAACCTACACCTGCAAAAACACTTTTACGCATCATTTCTCTCCTCCTTGCTTTTCAGAATTTCCACAACCTCTTCACCAGTAAGAGTTTCTTCCTCGAGTAATCTATTAGCCAGAGCCTCCACCAAAGCATAATGACTTCTTAACTCAGAAAGAGTGCTTTGATACAGTCCCTTCGACATAACAGAAAGTTGTCTGACTTGCCCGTCATCACCGCCAATACCCAGATTGTGCAGCACATTCATATCCACAAGACCAAAGGAATCATCGAATCCGTATCTCTGAATGTATCCAAGCATATACTGGGTCGCCTGTGTAATGTCGTTGCTGGCACCAGTTGTTACGTCACCAAACTTTATTTCCTCAGAAGCACGTCCGCCGAAGCAAATCTTTATCTTCTTCTCGATACGCTCCTTCGTCAGGAACACCGAATCACTCTCAGCCCCGAAGACAGCCCCGCCGACACCTGAAGTAGTACCGATTATACTCGCACGACTTATTTCCTCACCTGCGAGATAAGTCATAACAGCGTGACCTGCCTCGTGGTAAGCCACAATCCGTTTATCCTCCTTGAATCTCTCAGACTTAGAACGGTTGCCGTCGAATATCTTCTTATCGAGAGCCTCTTCAAGAGAATCTCGGTCAATGTATTCTTTGTGCTTCATCAAAGCTACAATACCAGCCTCGTTACAAATCACTTCTATATCTGCACCAGTGAATCCTGTGGTCTGCTTAGCTATAGCAGTAATATCCACATCATCACCCAACGCCTTATCCTTCAGGAAGTGCTCAAACAAATCCTTACGTACGTGCCAGTCCCTCGGAGGGCTCACCTTAACTTCCCTGTCAAACCTACCCGAACGACGAATCGCCCTGTCGAGCTTCTCAGGGTGGTTAGTAGCAGCCAGAATAAAGATACCCTTTCTATCCGTGAAGCCATCCATCTCTTTTAGCATAGCGTTGATTGTCTGACTATCCTCAGAGCTGGTCGTCACATTCTTAGCCTCTCTGGAAGCACCTATAGCGTCTATTTCATCTATGAACATAATACAGGGAGCGTTCTGGCGGGCAATCTTAAAAAGTTGTCTGACTCTTCTTGCACCAACGCCTACATACATCTCCTTAAAATCTGAACCAGATACAGTTATGAACGGCACCTGAGCCTCACCAGCTATAGCCTTAGCGATGAGCGTCTTACCCGTTCCAGGTGGTCCAGACAAAAGTATTCCCTTCGGCGGAGTTACTCCCAACTTCTTTCCAAGGGCAGGATTCTTAATAAGCTCAGTCAGAAAACGCACATCCTCCAGTACCTCATCGTGACCGATAACATCCTCAAATTTCACACTCGAACGCTGCAAAATCTCGTCGGAATTAAAGCCCTTCACGGTTCCTGTAACCAGTCTCACCATCAGTACAATAAGAGTCAGCGTTAGTATCAGGCTTCCCATCGTCGACAGCGTGTCCAGCATATCCGTCTGAGTTCGGTAGCGTAGATTCACGCCCATCTGCACCATCTGTTCTCTAAAGCCGCCGACGTCCTTCGTTTTAGGATTCAGAGTCTTACGCCAACTGGAGTCAGGATAGTCATACGACTCCCTCTCCTCTCTGGTCATTCCCCGAGTCTCGTCATTCAGAAGAGTGAACTCCAAATACTCACTGGTGTCACCATCGTAATAAATGGTATCAATCTCACCATTCTCTGCCATCTCCATAAACTCGTCCCACAAGACTTCCTGATAGTTGCCCTTCACAGAAGACGTTATCATCCACTTAAAAAGCACAACGCACAGCCACGTGAGGAAAATCAAGAGAAGCAATGAGTACACATTCTTCTTGTCCCTAAAAAACCTCTTAATCCAATCCATACCTGTACCTTTCCCATAAAAGCAAAAATACGAGCACGGGGCGTGTTCCGCCCGTACCCGTATAATTACTCTCAAGTTAGAGTCAATGTGAAATTACTGCTGCCCGCTAAAGTAAGTCACTTCCTCATCAGGAAACAGCATCGCCAGCGTCCCCGAGGCAGCTGCGGATTCCATTCCGCCATCCCGCCGCATTGGCTCCTTCTTAAAGGTGCCCTGAGAGCAAGGTCTGTCCAGTTTGCAAATCCCAGCAGCACCTGCCCCGACAACAGTCACCGTGGTATGATTCGGCTCCGCTCCCGTGGAAGCGGACAGGTGTGACTGCAACAGCTGTTTCTGCTTCTCAGCAGCACTCACCTTCTCAATATAAGCCCTTATCTGAGGCTGAGCCTGTCGTACGACTATTGCCTCGGACAGTCCGCCACACTGAGCTACTCCGCCTTTCACTCTCTTGTATCTCGGAAGCATATTCAGGTCAATGCCTATGCCACGAAGGCTGTCGCCAGAAGGCTCAGCATTAAGCACGGCATTTCCCTTAGAGAAATTCCAAAACTGAGCATAAGGTATCTTCTTACGCTCCCTGACGTTGCTTACCAGATACAAATACTTCACGCTGTTCTTTTCGAACTCACGTCCTACCAGTAACCAAAACTTTCTATCCATAGCCATTCACCTCCTCCCCGATGTCTGAATATCACGAATGTATTGGCTTCCAAACCTCTGTATAGCACTTCTCACTTATATTATCGTCATCGAAAGCCCTACAGTAAAGCATTTTATCGGAGTCGTCCGACTTATATCCATTTCCTACGTCCCGCCTGCCTCGCTTATAATAAGCACACTGCCTGCAATTCCTCCCAACAAAGGGGCACACTGGTGCCTGTATCGGCAGCCCTGTCTGCTTATAGAAAGCCCGCTGGGCAAAGTAACCCTGCGGCACAAACCGAACTCCGTTCACCGCTCTGTAGACAGGTACCTTTCCCGTAAGGGCTATCGTGTATGTCCCATTCCGCCTCACAACCTTTGCATTATCTACGACGCCTCTGCACACATAGCCGTACATATTCCGATAGCACAGAACGAAGCGGTGCTTCCCCAGTATACACTGGTATATGTCCTCCTTGAGCCCTAACGTATACTGGCTATGCTTAATATGTGCAACACAGCGTATGTATTTTCCGCCACGTAACAGGCAATTTATCTGAGCACTTGACAAATGCCCGTCCGTATACCGAGCTTCTCTCACAGTCATCACCTCTACGGCATAGAGTTGTACGAGTAACTCGTTTTTGCCTGACTGAACATAGCACGAAACTCCCTGTCAGAAGCGAGTATAGCATTCATCTTCTTCTGCTGCGGGAAACCGCCACGAGCCTCTACCTCATACAGGTAGTTAAGAGCACGTGTGTGCACTGCCCGCAAATCCTCACGAACACCTGCGTTATAGTCAGACTTTCGATTGAAACGCTGCAAAGCGTTCTCGGGCAACTTAGTCTTATCGGGTTCAGATAAAGCCTGAGCCGTGACGGGCACATAAATTGTATCCCATACAGAGCCACGCCAAAACATATATAGATTACCTGAGGGAGCTACGAAATACCATCTGGAAAACTTCTTGCCCCACGCATTCTCCCGAACGCATCTCGACTGCCAACCTTTCCTCATAGTTCATTCCTCCTCAATACCACAAACTCGTCGAATACTGCCCTATGTTGCCATTGGAGTAATAAGCGAATTCATAAGCGTCCCGCCTGCTCACAAAATAACGCCACACCTCGTTAGTGTTCTCGTTATACACACAGTATTTTTCGCCGTGCCACCCATCACACTTTTTCACACGAAATGGATGCTTCTTCACAACGGGAGCAGTCCTCCCTTTCAAAGCACGAGTTGTCATAATCTACCTCCTAAAGAACTGATAGTACATACCACACTATGATAGTCACCAACATCCCTACACCGATGACATCAAACACAATACCTGTAATCCACAACTTCTTTTTCTTCTTAAGCCCGCCACCTATAGTGAGCCCAAGTCCTACTCCCATAAATAGAATAGTAACAAACATATATCCCGCAAGAACAGCGGTCAGCCACACAACTGCGTCCGCCATTGCGTCACCAAATCCATCTGGCAACATATACCTTCCTCCCTTACCTAAACCTACACATCCCACCAGCTGCTTATGGTATTTCCCGCAGCGATGTTTCTGTAGAAATTCATATATGTATTTTCCGCAGGATTCGCAGAGGCAAACTTCGTACAAATTCCAAAGTGCTGCCTCGGTGCCCCGTCAGTCAATAGCCCCTGTGGTCGCTTCAGCGAGAAATGCGGACAGCTCTCACAGGACGCCTTTCTTCCGCAAGAAATAACTGGAAATCGACGGTCAGACAAAGCAGCACTCATCTCACGCAAAATACGCTCTTCCTCGGTCAAGGAAACGCATCCTATCACGTAATCTATGACTGGCACATTGTCCCGAATACAAAACGTATTTACTTTCTTAGCGTGGTCGACACGAAAGAATGCGTTACTAATCTGGATATACCCACGCTTCACAGCAAGCGGCATATACATTATCCGAAATGGTATGTCATATGCGTCCTTTTGATTGGGCGGAGCTTCAATGAAAAGTTCTCCCGCATTCTGCATAACAAAGGGGTCACTCCACTCAGCCAAAACCTGTGCGGGCATAGACAGGTCAAGCCACGGCACTTTTCTGCCCTTCAAAGACGTTTCAGAACCTACCCTATCCAGCCTATACACACAAAGGTAAGGTTTTACGCCAGCCGCAGTACGTGACTTACGACTCCCTAATACGGATGTCATACAGAACCTCGCCACCACCGTATATACTGGCGGCACATAACCCTCAGGCAACGGTCGCCTGGGCTTTGCGAATATATCTGTTAATAGCTGCTGACTGTAAAACATTTCTCCTGTCTCCTTAGTAAAGCTGAATCAGTGTAGGCTCATTAGGCTCCTGACTGCTCTTATAGCTGCCAATATCCTTATCGTGACCAGACACATTTTTGCTTCTCTTATAGTGCTCCACTTGTATGTCGAGGAACTTGTCGAATTCCTCCTTCGTCCCTCCCACACCGACGTAGCCCTCGAGATACTCCTCGTAGTAACTTCTGCCAGTAGGATTCATTGAGTTTCTGCTACGTGGAGCCTTAAATCCAGGCAATGCTGCTGTAACAGAGCCGTACACAAACAAAGAATTCAGCATCTCAACAGCTGACTTCTGACGCTCGAGCTGCCTGATTTCAGGAGCCCACTGCTTACCCGTCATATACGGGTTACCATACGTCCTATACAGGAAGTCACGCACCTGCTCGCACTGGTCTGATGAAATACCCTGAGGGAACAGCTCACTCATCTTGTACGACGGAAGTGCACCTCCGACAGGTATCTTCTTAGGGATAGGAACTCTCACCGTATCCATCCTGTCAAATGACTGCGGCACTGTCTTCACCGCAGTCTTGTAATATGATACAGACTTACGCTTACCGCCAATAAGCTCGATGCGAACGTCAGCATACATCGGGTCTTCTACAGGTGCAATCGTCTTTGTTTTGCATACCTTAGCAAAGGCATCCGCAGGATTCTCCCCTACAGACATTTTATATCCCTTGTCTTTCATAGTTATTTTGTACTGGTACATAGGTAAACCTCCATTTCTGTATAATCAGGTGCCTACATCACCGCAGGCACATACAGTCCTCAACATAATACGTACCTGCCCTAAGTCAGAAGACATTCCAAAAGTCGTCCAAGTCTAATGCTGTATCTGCCTAATATTCTGCTGTTTTTAGACAGAAAAATATCGCAGTCCAGAGCATCCTTGGCATTCTGGAACTGCGACACTAAGTCCTATAAAAGGGTAGCACCCGCCGTCGAAAGGGGAGAGACAGCAGGTGCCGTAAAAATGGATATTAGCTTCTTACAGTGTATTACCTACCTGCAAGCACCTCGTACAAATAATTATGGGCGTGCACGGCGGAACTCTTTGTGGTACAACCTTGTAAGCTCTGAATTCGTGAGTACAAACTGCCACGCCGTCCCATCCTCACCATAGAAGTTACTGTGAATCAAAGTCGTCTGACTTCTCACTGCTGTCTTCTATCTTCAGCAGCTGCCTGAAATGAAAGCCTGCATAAGCCGTCATATAAAGCTGACTTCTCATTCAGGCGTTTGGTCACCTCTCTTATTTCAGCTTCAGTTCTGTCCTTCATAATTCCCACAGCCTTCCGTAAGCTGGAGTTATATGAATACATAACATTGCCGAATAGCACATCAAACCCCTTAATATCTCTAAGAGCGTGCGTACGTTCGTCACGGTAGCGTATTACTTTCTTACCGTAGCACCCCTCCACACTATACTTTGTTATTACAGCAGACGTAACGGATACGACATCCTTAGCAAAGTCGACTGTCAGTGTAAATCTATAAATCGGTTTTCTCTTCGTCATAAATATCTCCTAAAATAAGGGAGGGCTTCCAACACAGAGTCAGAAGCCCAGAGGTTTTAGGGAACTCGGCAAAGTGTCCCACGCTTTAATACCCACTTATTGCGGGTCAATTTTATTTTCAGATTTTAGAAACATCGGAGCCCACCTCGAGGCAGATACCCTTCAATCCTCGCCTGCTGCCATACTTCTTAAGTAACGACTGATACAGCCTCCCGAATTCATTGCCCTTATAAAACTCAAGACGGCGTCTGCCTTCAAGCCTCATAGGCGAGAAGCAGAAATTCTCTGCTGCGGTTACCGCAAAGTTGGCGTCATCAGCCGCACGCAGATATGGCGGCTTTCCCTGTGGGGTGACAAGCACGAGTCCCTTAATTGACTGCCTATCCTTCAACAGCCTCTTAGCCAGATACTTACCATCTACCAGAAGTAGCATATCCCCTCTATCAAGTAGGTAATCCGCTCCATCTGCGTAGGTAATCTTGTGTAAAACTTTTACGCCAGCATCCTTAAAATCTTTCTTCATATAGAGCCCCTTTCTGCATAATTTTGCAAGTTCTTATGCAGTAATACGACACTTATCAAAAACTGAGCCGACTCCTCAAGTTTGAGGAGTCGAAATCGCCCCGTAAAGCATTCTTAACCTAAAGAGGTATTCTCGGGTGCCTAACAGGTTAAAGCGACTCTACGGGGCTTCCAGGAGCCCTCAGGAGCCCATTTAGCATATCACGGGCATCCAACTATGTATTTCATAGTTTTATCACGGTAATGGCACTTAGGCATCGTTAACGCCCTGTTCATTCTTTTTCTCGCTTTCTGTCTGTGGTTCAATAGGGCAACTTACGGAAGTATAACCCAAAGGGCAGTGTATCTTTACCTCTTCATACTGGTGCGTGCTGAAATACGCTTCCTGATGTATAGGACATTTCTTACAGTCCCCGCAAGCAAAGTCATCTGGTGCGTTTAGTAACACATTTAGTCTGACTTTCATCTTTTACCTCCCCGCTTTCCGCCTTATATTGCTCAGGTGCAGGCATCCACGCCGCAACATCAACATTGACATCCTCATAAATATGCCAAGAGGTTTTTCCTCCTCTTCTTTTAAGATAACCAATATAAGTGTCGTTCCCATCAGTGACTAAAACATCATCAGATATTTCCACCGCATTATCTTCTAATGGTGGCAAATTTTCACTAACGGGAATCCACCTTGTACGCCCCTCTGCGTATTTATCAGCCGCAGCAATGATTCTGTCAGCCAGATAACAGTCACCGTATGACTGTAATTCATTACGGACAATATTTATAAATTCTTCTCTTGTCAGCACTCTTCTCCCCTCACTTTCTTCGTGTTCAACTACTTCGGTAAGTTCACCCTCGCATCTTTGCTTTGAACGGAGTTCTGCCGCCTCTTCTGCCATACCACGTCTAACAGCCGCCTCATAATCCTGTCTGCTCATACCAAGCATCTCAGCCAAAAGCCCCGTGTGCTTTTTCATATGTTCTCGACTGAATCTGTGATACATTATTTCTTTATCTGTCATTTTTCTACCTCCATTTTTGCACCGCAGTGACAGTAGGGATATTCTTTCAACAGGCTTATTCTTCCGTGGAATTTGCTACTTATCTCACGCTCACATTCTGAACAATGATATGTTAAGTAACCAACTGCTTGTACGCCTTGATTAGCATTAAGTATCCACTTTCCCATCCTCGGCTGTGGTGCGACAGGAGGTAATGCCTTTATCTTGCTTTTCGGCGATTCCTTTTTATCCGCAATATTGCAAGTCGCAAACCAGTCGTCATAAATTTTTAATACTGCTTTTCTACTCACGCAATCGTCACAAGACTCCTGTTCCAAAGCCCTGATAATGGTTTCAGTTACGTCATCCTGTATCGTGTGGTCGCAGTTAGGATAGTTTACACATTCCTCACAAACCTCTGAGTGATAATCACTATTTGCTTTCAGACAGTACAAAGCCACTTTTCTCTCTTCCTCTGTCATTCCTGCCTTGGCTCGTACCTCGCCCAGCACTTCAAAAGCGTCCTTAGAACGGTCTTTTTGCTCTTCTGTAGATTCCTGCATCGTAGCTAAATTATGTTCGTCCTCCTTGGTTTCCTCAAAATTCTCACTATTCCCACTTTCTACTTTATCATAGTAACAAACAAACTCATCAACAGGTATCTCCCCGTACTCCTTAGTCATTAAGTTAGTATACTCAACACGACCACAACGTATTGCGTCAACTACTAAGCGGGTGTCTTTGTCTTCGCAACTTATTTCTGATGGTTTATATATTTCTCCTATCTTCATTTACTCCTCACTTTCTGTGACCTCTATTCCGAAAGAAATGGTTTACTTATCCGTGGGTACTATATGGCGTGGTCGGACGCTTTCTCAGCCAATGACGGCAGATTAAGTCGTCCCTCTTTAAGTTGGCAACGCCCCTGTCCCATTTTTCATACAGAGGGCGTACGTCAAAGCCCCTGCTCGTTTCAACGGCATACCCGTGCGGTGTTCTGTGCACTATAACCTCGATAGGCTTCTTTGAATCCTGCTCAATAGCAAGGATGTCGTCCTTAAACCGCTCGACCTCATCCTCAGAGTCGATGTCGAAATCAAAAAACCACTTCTTCTCTGCCGCACATTCTTTCTTTGCCGCAATGCCTGCGATTTTCGGCTGAATGCTGCAAAGGTTAAAGTCGGGGTTATCCACGAGGAATTTCACAAACTCCTTGTAAACCTTACCTGCGTCCCTTGCGTTCACCGAGTAGTACATCCGAGACATCTCTCCCACAACCCCTGAGTCGGCAAAAGCCCTAAACTGGTTTACGAGCACCTCAGAGTCCGCCGCCTGATGGGTAACAAATGAGTATCTACGCTCCGTGAAACCCTCGACATCCTTATTATCTTTGTTTCTTGATACAAAGAGAACCACGTGAATAGGCACATCATTCGAAGACTCAGCTCCCCACTTAAAATTCTTAGCCACTTGTTTACCCTCGCTTTCTTATGTCTCAATATTCATATAACGAGACTACGTTTTCTATCACATTGTCGTCCTTGTCACGAATCTCTTCTTCAAGGCAGCCCAGTATTTCATCCTGCTCTGCCACGCTACAGCTCCCGTGTGCATATAACAGCACTCGCTGGTTTTTGTCATATTTATTTAACTCTGTGATAAGTTCTCCTACTGTCATTATTCATCCCTCACTTTCTCTCATCTCTGTGGGCTGTAAGTCACTTGCTCTTGCAATAAACAATAAGCCATATTTTTCTGTGTTACACACCCAGAAGACACCCTCGCTGTATGCGTAATGCCTAATCATTACAGTATCGTTCTTCGGGTCATTCAGACCGCTCTGTTTAGTACAAATCCACTTAGAGCCAATAGGATACTCTGTTATATCCCCGTGCCCAGCGGGTCGCAGCAGGTGATAGCAGTCAGCGTAGTTAATTTTGGTGTCAGCACCCCACAAACAACGTGGGTGTGGCTCACGCTTAATCTCTCTGCGAACACCCTCCAGAACATCCACTACCACAAAGCCATTCTCTGTCTCTTTTTCTACCAGCCAGCAATCATCGTTAGAATCACCGATATAGTCACCGACACCGAATGCTTTAGTTCTGTCCATACGCTTAACCCTCTTTTACATCTTGGCTTTCAAACTTAAGTTTAAGGCGTTCATACTCAGCTCTGTCCTTCTCTTCCTGCTCACGAGCAGTACGCTCGGCCTTCTCTCTTTCACGCTCCTGCTTAGCAAGAAGTTCCGCACGCTTCTTCTCGGCTTTAGCCTCTTTGACCTGTTCATCCGACATAATCAGCCACTCCATCGGGAAGCGGTCTCGCTCGTGGCAACACTCACCCCTGCACCAATATGAACCGTATACGTCAATCATACCGTTAGCCCCATCGTAATCAATATAATCAATATAATCAGCAGTGCAGCCACCTGGCAGTTCAGCAATGTCCGATGCCCTGCTCACGACCTCATCATACGCTGCAAATAAATCTTTAAGTTCCTCAAGTGTCTTAATCCTCATAATAGACCTCCTATTTTGCCTTAAAATAAATCGAGTGCACCCCAGTGTGTCATAGTCATCTGATGTATCCTCTGATATAATGACTATACCACATTGTAGTACACCCGTCAAGTAGTAATTATCAACAAAAAGGTACTTGCATAATCGTATGTTTTATTGAACGCAAAATATGAGGAGAGAACCCTTAGCAGAAAAATCAGTATTCAGGCTTAAATGTCCTGAAAACAGTCAGGGCAAAGAAGCAGATGCTCGTCATAAGGCAGGCAACCGACATCATACGTCGTCCGTCATCCGCCCCAGACGACGAAGAGTACGCAAGCACAAAGAACAGCACCCCTATTGAAGCAGCGATTATCTTGAATATCTTCTCTTTCTCCGTTGGGAACGGCGGGGCGTAGTATATCTGCGTCAGAGCACTGGTCGCATTCGACAAAATCATCCAGATACGAGCGTCCGCACACTTCGCCTTGTACGCAGCTATCTCGCTCTCGTATACGACTCCGTGACCCCAACGGAAATACCTTTGAGTAAACAGTCTGTACGGCAGAACTATATAGCGGTCTATCAAATGCAGCCAGACCGTGCAAGCAATGTAATGGCAGAATATGAGTCCCACCCAAACTCCGCCAGCCTCAACACTCGGTCGAGTTTCGTTAAGGGCAAACAGAAACAGACTCAGATAGGTAAGAGCTATGGGTGCAATGTATATCAGCCACTTGGCAGCAACTGCCAGAGTGTATTTCGACTTGCTCGGCAGCCTGTACGTTGGCTCTGAGACAATCCTATACACCAAAAGCAGGGAATAGCGGTTCGCAATACGTGTTCCTATGGCGAAACCAGGGTGGTACATAGTCATTGTTAAATTCCTCCCTTCGAAGAACGCATCTCTACAAAGTGATACAACTTTCTCTAATCTTCGTAGTGACCGTCAGTTATATCATAAGTGCCCGCATCTCCAAAGAGAAGTGTGGTCTCCATTGTACTGAAACTGTCAAAGCCATACACATACACAGCCCAAACTGGCGGTTTCGCAAAGGCATTCGTCTCACCGACAGAATCAGTAGGAACGCCTGCTACCTTCAAGTAAGGCTTATAGTCACTTACAACAGCCCCATCAGATGTTACCTGCACATTCTTAAAGCCTATCGGAACATACTTCTCATACGGCTGACCATACCAGCTAAGCGTGACCTTGTAGAGTATAAGCAGTTCTCCCCCAGCGTAGTCTTTCTTTATTCTGGTGATATAACCAAGATAGTCTATATCGGTCACCTTAAAGTCAGCATCACCAAAGTCCATTGATGCCAGCATCGTGTTATCTATCTCTTCCTCAGCTATCTGACAAAACTTGTCCAAGTCTTCCGCAGAAACTCCCTGCTCATCCAAGTCCTTCACATACTCATTCAGACCTGAAACTGTATAGGTAAACTCGTCGAAGGTGTCATTCGCAGTGAACATATAGTATCTGTCCTGCACCTTATACTGTGTGTCCAAAGCCTTTGGAACAAACTGAATCGTTACAACGTCCCCGTTCACCAGACCAGTCTCCTTGGAGGCTGTCCACTCACCCATAGAGGCGTATCCGCTCTGTGTAAAGGTTATATGCAGCTTAGCCAAACCACTCACGCCGTCAGCAGATACAGCGATTACAGAATAAGGGTCGAAGCCCTCCTCGTAAACTACCTTGCGGGTAGTGTCAGAGCTGTTATCCGACACAAACCAAATAAGTCCAAGAATCGGAAACGCCACTATTGCTATGAGGATAGTCAGAACAGTTATCTTTACTCTCTTTAACTTCTCTGCGGGCGGTGCTCCCCAGTGCATCTTGCCAGTATGGTCGTAGTAAAAGTCATACTCCCTCGACTCACCCTGAGGGTCAGTCTGCACGGTCGTATAATTATGATAAGGCTTTACCCTCTCACCGTTCTCCAAGGTGATATAACCATCGGAGTCTACGACAGTCTTATGTTCCATCTCAACATTCGCATCTATCTGGAAATCCGAACCGCAATATATGCACCTGCAATGTGTCGCATTAGGTGCAATTTTTAAGTTCGCCCCGCAATAAGGACAGTCCATCTTCTTTACATTCATATTCTTCTCCTAAGACACAACAGGCTCCAGACATACGTCCAGAGCCCACTGTATTTGTCGTCCGAGTCACCACTTACCACTCGTTGAAAGAGGTCATAGTGTACCATTTGTTATAAACATCCGTGCACGACTCATTCGCCGTATAAACGGGAGCGAGTTTCATCTCACCATCCTCGTAAACCACATCCGCACCGATAAGAAGATTAAGGGAAGCCTGCTCCGCATAACCATACTTAATCGAGAAACTCTTGGTCACACTCAGGTTCATTCTGATTACGCCAGTCTCCCCGTTAAGCACTCTCACATCGGGATTTGTCACTCCCTCAGAAGAGTTCACACTCCAACCGTCCACATAAGTGAGCATAGGAGCAGTATTCGTATCGGACACTCTTCCAGAGAAGCCGTCCTTATCTGTCAGAAGGTCTACCACTGCCTGAATCTCATCGCCAGTAGCACTTGAACAGAAGTAAGGCTTAATGGTCTCGACACTCACATTGCCAAGAGCACCAGCAAAGAGGTTGTTCATAAGGGTGGTATAATCCGCATAGATAGCCTTCACGGTAGCCTCATCCGTAATCTCAAGATTAAGAGTGCATCCATCCGAAGTAGGAGTCACAGTCGTTGTGTAGGAGTCAAAACCTTCGCAGGAAAGCACTGCTTCCTTGTCACCCATACCAATCTGAGGAATGACATACGTAGAAACATCTCCAGCAGATGTAGTGAGATAGTCGGTCAAGTCTTTTCCACCCAACGTAACAGCTACGCCCCTCGGAGCCGTGATAGTGAAGTCGGATACGCAAATCCCATCTGCGGAAATTGCATAGCTGCCGCCCTCCTGCTCAACAACAGGAATGGTGTAGGAATTCTCGCCGAGAGTCACAACAACAGATGCCTGCTTGTAATCCTCAGCAACATCCGTAACAGTAATGTCTCCGACAGCACCGATTAAGTCCTTAACCCCTGTAGAGTAAAGTCCTCTCTCAACATCGTCCACCGTCACAAAGTCGGGCGACTCGATAGCAAGCATTCCGAGAACCTCTTCGTAGTTCTTTGACTGAAGTGCCCCAGTAAAGGCAAGTGCCTGCTTAGCATAAGCATTATCAGCATAAGGGCTTTCCTGCACCTTAGAGCTGGTATCTACGTCGACTTCCTCAGAAGAAGTCTCCTCAGCAGGTGTAGCTGCGTTCTCTTCAACTGCCTGCGTGTCTGTCTTCTGAGTATCTGCATCTTTCCCGCAAGCTGCGAGAGAAAGTACACAGGCACTCATTGCTAAAAGCAGCAAATACTTTTTCTTTTTCATTTCTTATCCTCCGTTAACAAAGAATTTATCTGGCGGGTATTAAACCCACAACCCACAACTTAATAAATCCAAAATCTACATATCCTCAAATACCCCTCGAAAAGTCCCTCGCAATGTGAGGGACTCTACGAACATAACTCAGGCACAAATTTAAGGGCGTGCCCTCTCTGAGCACGCCCTCTGTAAAGAAGAAACCTGATAGATGGAAAAAGTAACCCTGCAAGGGGTATGGGTAAAACCCTCTTGCGGCATATTACCTCCTCGCAAGGGTAGAACACTCTTTTTCTCAAAAGTTGTTGCAAAAATGGGCGATTTTTGCAACACAGTCAGACCAAAAATGTGCTATGCCCGACAAAAATGTGCTATATATGACGTTGCAAAAATAGCAGATTTTTGCAACACACTCAAATCGAAAATGTGCTATATATGGCGTTGCAAAAAGTGGCGATTTTTGCAACAAACCCGTTGGCGTCCGAACACAACATATAGTAGGTACTCTCCGAAAGCAAACTACCTTGTCGAGACAAATTAAAAATAAGCTCCAAAACCCAGTCGTAGCAAGGCTTAGAGCTTATTTAATTTTTTCCAGGTGTTTTATAAAAATCTTCCTGTACCATATCTTGTGTTCAGGTATGAAAACCATTCGCCCTAACGCCTCCGTTATGATTACCTTGTGCAGCATCAACTATCCCTAACTATAGCCTCAAGCATCTCCATAAGGCTCTTATATTTCGCAAAGCACTCTGTTTCCGTGGAATACCGAATGCCATACACGTCTTCCAAGTCATCGTAAATAAATTCCATATCGTCAAGGTTACCGAGCCACACCTCGTGATGCCCTGGTTTCCACCACTCAAACAAAGCCTCATCATCGCACCTGTTGTAGCCGAGGAAGCTATTCGTCTGTGCATAGAAAGCTGCCATCTCTTCGCAGGCATCTTGACGCAGCAGGTATCCACGGCACAAATCCCTGAATTTCTGCAACTCCTCTGCCGTTGCTGGGCAGAGCTTTATGCAGTGACCCTGAACCACGTACTCTTCATCCTCAGTTTTCTCACAATACTTCTCAAACAATTCCTTAACAGTCATCCTACTTTCCTCTTTCATCCTACTTGAGCCGTGTGTATATGATACCGATTATTGCAAAATCAACCGTGTATTATAGCAGAGTCATCGAATCTAATCAGGACAAATTTGTCCTTTTCGCAAAAACCCCTTGACCACGGCACTTCTGAGCTTATTTTTCATCTGTAAAAATCCAGAGGCAAATGTATTTCGGCAAACTCACTCCTTGATTGTCACACATAGTTTGAATTATCAGGGGTCCTTGCCGCGCTTAAAAATGCGATAAACACTATGCCTCCAAAAGCTAATTTCTATTTGTGGAGTTTCGGGTAAATTGAAAAACCACCCCGAACCGCAATCAGAGTCAGTCAGCCCCCTGTTCCACGTCAGCAGAATTACTGCCGACCGAGGGTGGCAAAACAGGAGTGCCAGACACCAAGGTCTCCCCTTTTTCTAACTCCAGAACGACTACATCAGAGTCGTCCGCTACATCTACGCTCGGAGATACCCTACAGCCCCCGAGGGCAGCGAGCAAAGCCACTCCAGCTATACAAACAGCAAATCTTCTCATATTCATCCTCCATATAGTCTGAAATGCCCGCCGAGAGCTTACTCCCAGCGGGCTACAGTTCTTACCTGCTGCCTACGTCCTCAATTCCGAGACTAATCGCCTGCATCCTGCGGCTCATATACTCGAAGTAGATAGCACCTCCTGCCAGCCCGTAGGAACCGAAAGCAATTCCCATAGCCAAGGCAAGCCAGTTGCCGCAGAAAACAAATGCCAGAGCACCGATTAAGGGCAACAGCACTGTGGGCACAATAATGAGCAGCCAACCCTCTTTACAGGTCTTGTAACACTTCTCGTACTCCTCTCTCCTGCGGACTTCCGTTAATGCTTCGTTCATCATTTTTTCGCTCCTCCTTGTGTTTTGTAGTGACCAAAGGTCGTATATAGGCATCGGTATAGCCTAAGAGCAAAGCCGCTCTCGGCATACCGAAGCCAAATTTTCGCCTGAACGCCTCCTTAATGGGCATTTCCATACCAAAGTAGTACAAATTATCTTCCTGCACCCTGAAAAGCCCTCTCTGACCCAAATAGGGGCTCTCCTCAGTCAAAGCAGCGGAGGGTGTGCCGCTCACCCCGCCTTCCGCACCCAGATTTAGCCTCTATATGTAACAATGTTACCCCAAACACTTGTGCGTACCCTGAAAATGCTTTATTCTTGAGAGGTGCATTACTAAAAGCAAAGGGGTACTGGAAATGACGGACAAACTGAAACTTACAAAGAAGATATACCTGCCTGCGGACATACGGGCGTCCTTCAACACGCTGGTCTTGGGTTCCGATGACAGCGGCGTCGTGGAGGAGAGCCTCAGACAGGTTCCATACGGTACAAACATCATTATTGCGGATGCTGGGGATGAATTCTGGCGAGCCTTCGGAGGCAGCGTCGACGCCGACTGCTCCGTGCTTCATTACAGCAGGGGCACAGGGGATATGAACGCAAACTTGGACGACTTTTTTACCAAATCCTTCGAGAGCAAAGTCCTCTTTATCAACCTGCTGGAAGAGGTGGATGAGGAACGCAGGCGGGTGATGGGTGGGCACCTCGGCAACATATGGGACGAGGGAGCAGCCGCCCTCTTCTACGAGGCGTTAGACCGTGCCAAGACCAAGGTCGGATGGTACGGGGAGAGAACGACGCACACCCGCTTCATCTTGCCCCAAATAGAACGGTTCGGAGCCCTTGCCCGACACATCCTCCTCGATTTGCTCGAAAGGTCGGAACTCTTTGACATATCCTTCCTCTTAACCACTACCGACATAGGTGATGTGGAAAAGGTCTGCACCTGGCGGGCTGCTGACAAACTTCGGGCAATACCGAACAAGGTCTTTGGGCGTACAGACCGCATCGAGAACCTTGCATTCTTCTCAGAGGTGACGGGACTTGACCGACGAGAGCTCTCAGGGATGAGTGAGGGGCGGACGATGGTTACCGTGCAGGACGACGTCATTTTAGAGGACTTAGCCTTATCCGACAGGGCAGTACAGGCGGAAGACGGGGGAGCGGTCAGCCTGTTCCCCGCAGGCGGCGTCCGAAAGACGGCGGCGGGCTGAGGCGGGGGACGACGACGGATGGCAGCGGACGGCAGCAGACGGAGGCGGAGAATGGGCACGGAGGAGCCCCAAAAATTCGTCCACATACTGCTCGACAGACGGGGCAGTGAAGGTCTATAATATGAACACAAGTAATCAACCGAAGTCCTCCATACGACAGAGGGCGGATGACTGCACGAGAGTGATAAGGCAGACATCCGCCCTCTTTTTATGCCCAAAAGGCGGAGCAAGATTGACGGGCGGGAGCGGCAAGGGAGCGACCAGACACTGCCCCAAGATAAGGTCGGCAGGACTGTTCAGGAAGACGGGGGCGGAGGGATGGCAGCCCAGCCAGTCAAGGGGCGACCAGACGCCCGTCAGGGGAGGGAGGCAGGGGTGACCAGACGATGCCCGAGAGGTGACCAGACGCTCGTCAGGAGAGGGAGGCAGGAATGACCAGATGCTCCTCAGGGAGGGAGGCAGGAATGACCAGATGCTCCTCAGGGAGGGAGGCAGGAATGACCAGACGATTGCCCAGATGACTGAACTTAACCTCGACCCAAAGTGGGCTTAAAAACGCCCTTCTAATTTATATACTCAACCCAAGAGTATGTACCACTCACTCTATATTCTTTTCAACATTGTAAATTATTGAACAAGGTACCCGACGCAAAATTGGGTATGCCCCTAAGGGTTGTGTAAAGATTTTCGCTCTTACGAGAGTGGCAGTCAGGTACCAGCACACATTCAAAAATTTCTCAAAAATTTTTTCAACTAATTTTTTCAACCGAAAACCACGTAGTCGTCCAACTTTTTGTGGTACAGGGGTAAGTACATACAAGATGCTACGAATAGAATGATGCCCTGTGGTTGTGTGGTTAGCTTTTCCACCTTTAATCCATTTTTTCGAGGGATGATTTTAAGCCGCAAAGAGATTTCGCACCTCACAAAGGTCACGTACGCTTAGTGAGGTAGCCACGTACCAAAAAAGTGTAGCCTTGTGGTACGACTTTTTGAATAGGTACCAGCCAGTATCATATTCTGCGTGGCGACAAGGTACCACGAAAAGAGTCTGCCCACACCAAAAAGAAATATAATCAAACTCGACCGATTTGATTATTGACAGGAAATATAATCAAATTCGACTGATTTGATGATTGACAGGAAATATAATCAAATTCGACTGATTTGATGATTGACAGGAAATATAATCAAATTCGACT